>OIXL01000150.1_pt1 | contig 40064 bp, 33 predicted proteins | sample 1587761 | NCBI WGS metagenome assembly OIXL01 (sample SAMN03283246) | human gut metagenome | biome: human-associated habitat; material: feces | host: Homo sapiens | place: Peru | collected 2012 | reverse complement strand
GCCAAATCCATCTGAGCAAATTGGAAATCTGCCGAGAGCGTTCTTTCATAATTTGCAAAAAAAACTCGAAATTAAGGCTATTTATAATGCGTTTGCCCTGGATGTTTTCTTTGGAAAAGTTGCCTGTAATCAAAAGTAAGTGTATAATTGCATTTATGAATGATGCTTTGAATGATTCTGATTTTGAGAGATTTAGAAAAATTATATATGATGAAAGCGGAATTACATTTTCTGCGACAAACCGTCCGATTCTGGACAGCCGCATAAAGGAAATTCTGCGCGAAAAGAAAATAGAAACCGCCTCTGAATATTATGCGTTGATTTTAAGGGATCACGAGGAAATGAAAAAAATGCTGGATTCCGTTACAACGAACCTTACAAGGTTTTTTAGAAACCAGCCGCATTTCGACGCCCTTGAAAAATATGTGATTCCTCATATCCTGGAGGAAAAACGGAAAAACGGAGACCGCACCATACGCGTATGGAGCGCAGGCTGCTCAACCGGCGAAGAGCCTTATACAATCGCCATGATTTTGAAGAGGATTCTTCCGCTGGGATTTACTTTTTCAGTTACCGCTTCGGATATTTCCTTAAAGTCCCTGATGGTTGCGCAGCAGGGCTTTTACGCGGGAAACAAGGTTGACGGAATTCCGCCGGATTATCTTGCGCAGTTTTTTACAAAAAAGGAAAACGGTTTTCAGATTAGCAAGGAAATAATGAACTGCGTAAAGTTCGACTATCACAATCTAAAGAATGATTCCGGCATGCGAAATATTGATGTTGTTTTTTGCCGCAATGTTATGATTTATTTTGACGAGGCGGCGCAGCTTTACGTTCTGAACAGGTTCTGGAATTCAATGGCAAGACATTCGTATCTTTTTATAGGACATTCGGAGTCGCTTTTCGGAATGAATACAAAATTTGAATTTTTAAAGACCGACTGGGCTTGTCTTTATCAGAAGAACATCTGATTTAATCTGAGGAAAAAAATGGAAATAGAGGATTCAAAATACGACACGCTTAAAGTTCTGATTTGCGACGATTCCGCCTTGATGAGAAACCTTGTGTCCAGGATTATAAATGACACTCCGGGAATGCAGGTTGTCGGAAAGGCGATGAACGGAAAAATGCTGCTTGACGAAATTCCGTACATAAAGCCCGATGTGATTCTTCTTGATATAGAAATGCCTGTCATGACTGGCGTGGAATTCCTTCAGGAGCGAAAAAAACTCCGCTGGGACATTCCGGTTGTTATTCTTTCTTCTATTGCGACAAAAGGCGCGGAAGTTACGGTAAAGTGCCTTGAGCTGGGCGCTATGGATTTTATAACAAAGCCGGGCGGTTCGGTGTCTACTGAAATTATTGACGTAAAAGAATCCATAATAGAAAAGATTGCTTCGTACGGCGGTTCGTATGCGCGCAGAAAAGGAAAAAAGATTCCTTCGGCGGATTTTTTTCTGCGTTCGCTAAAAATGCGCGAGGCGGAAAAATTTGTCGCAAAGCAAAAAGGCACAGAAGAAATCCAGGTTCCGCTTGAACCGCTCCTGGCTGGCTGGAGAGAGCCTGCGAAAAAAGAGCCGGTTGTTATAGAGCCGCTCAGGGAAGGCGGAAAAATCGAGATAATTGCTATTGGAATTTCCACCGGCGGTCCGAATGCCCTTCGCGATGTTTTTAAAATGATTGATCCGCACCTTAAGCAGCCGGTTCTTGTTGTTCAGCACATGCCACCTGGATTTACAGCGGAATTTGCGCGCAGTCTGAACAGAATTTGCCCGCTTGAAGTATGCGAGGCCCAGGATGAAATGCCGGTGCAGGGCGGACATATTTATATTTCTCCGGGTGATTACCATATAATCGTAGAGCCAAGGTTTACTGGAAACGTTATACGCACAACCCAGACTGAGCAGAGGAACGGGCACAGGCCTAGCGCGGACGTGCTTTTTGAAAGCGTTGCGGCGGTCTACAAAAATAACGCTCTTGGCGTGATAATGACGGGAATGGGGCGCGACGGAGCGGCGCAGCTTGCGGAAATGCGCCGCCAGGGGGCATGGACTTTAGGACAGGATGAGGCGACCAGCGTTGTTTATGGAATGCCTCGTGTCGCATTTGAGCTTGGCGGAGTTCAGAAGCAGGTTCCCCTTATGGAAATGGCGGACGAAATAAGCCGGCTTGCCCGCGAGCACTGCTAAGTTACTGTACTATTCTGCTGATTTCAAGTTTTACGATTGCCGGCGCGGTTCTTAATGTTGTGCCTGCAAAAAATGAGCTTATAAAAAAGCAGAAAGAAGAAAAAACAATCTTAAACGTTTCCGTATATTCAGTTTTTAATAGATTTGCGGCTTTTTCTGAAAAAATCAGTCCCGCCGCAGTACAGATAATAGGAATAAAGAGCGCGGCGATTCCTGCCGCGGCTTCTTCTTTTTGAGGAAGCCCGATTGTAACCTTTGAGCCTTTTTCGATTTTAAGTTTTTTTGGATTAGAAACCTGAATTTTTGCCGAGAACTCCTTGTTTTTTTCAGAAGGCATTTCCGGGGAAACTATGACTGTTTCATAATCCTGAATTTCTGTTACAACGTAGATTTGTTTCAAATTTGTTTTCCTTTTTGACGGTTATTTTGAATTTTCCTTGAATTTTAAAATCATCTCCTCAAAAAGTTTCTTTATCAGTCTTGCAGATTCAGAAGAATTTGCATTTCCATACACATCTGTAAGAATTCCTATGTTCTTTTCTATTGTTTCAGTTCCTTTTTTTGCCGCGCGTTGAATAGCATCATTTTTTTCCAGCACGGCTATGCACTGTTCAACTGCCGGAGAGTCAATTCCTTCTTTGGACGCTTTTTCAAAAAGTCCTGCGATTATCTTTTTGTCGGAAGGATTTTCCTGTATGTGCAGAAGAACCGGAAGGCTTTTTTTGCCTTCAACTATGTCGTCGCCGCGTTTTTTTCCCGGATTTCCTGTTGTAAGGTTTTGAACATCATCAAGAATCTGGAAGCCTTCTCCCAGCGCCGCCGCGATGTTTCCCATGGAAAGCGCTTCTTCTTTTGTTGCTCCTCCGGCTAAAAATCCTGTCTGGACTGCAAGGGAGGCCAGTGTTCCGGTCTTTAAGTGAACCATCTGCGTATATTCATTTACGGAAGGAAAAAGATTCGGGTTTCTGTGCCAGTAAATGTCCATCGCCTGCCCAAGATGAAGCCTTCGGAGTTCCTGCGTGTACAGGGCGTAAAGCCGGTTCTTGAATTCCGCCGTAGTTTTAAGGGCGTCAATAGTTTCCGGGGCAACAAAATAAAGCCATGAGCCTGCGTTCAGGGCGGTGTCCAGTCCAAAAGAAATGTGTGCGGCCGGTTTTCCGCGCCGTGTTTCTGCGGAATCTTCTATATCATCGTGTATAAGCGATGCTGTGTGAACAAATTCTACCAGAGGCGTTATGCTGTAAGTCTGTTCCAGTGAAAGAGGGGAGTTCTTCCCGGCTTCCCGGCAAAGTTCAGAGCATAGCACAAGCAGCAGCGGCCGCCAGCGTTTTCCGCCTAAGTCCATAAGGTTGCGGCATGGTTTTATAAGGTTCTGGATATGCCCGTCGGTAACGCAGTCCGACAGGTTTCTGAAAGTGTCCGCCTGCCATTCAGGGTTTGTTTTTTCCGGCAGGGATTTTCTTAGGGCGGTTTCTATATTTTCAAGTATTTCTGTAAATTCGTTTTTCATATTTAAATCAGTATACACGAAATTTGTTAATCATTGAATCAAAAATTCCGAAAAGATAAGTATTATGGCAGCAAATAGTTACGAAAAACCCGATTATTGGTCTCAAAAAGCGTTTTCAGAAGGTTATCCGGCCCGTTCGGTTTACAAGTTAAAAGAAATGGATGAAAAATTCGGAATGTTGAAAAAAAGCTGCAATGTTCTTGATTTGGGGGCGGCGCCGGGAAGCTGGACTACTTTTCTTTTAAGAAACCTTGGTTCAGAAAGCAAAGTTGTAAGCTGCGATTTAAATCCTCTTTCAAAATCTGTCCGCGGTGAAAACCTTGTTTTTATTCAGGGCGACTTGAACGCTGCTGATATACGTAAGCAGATAAAGGCTCTTGGACCGTTTGATCTTGTTGTATGCGACGCCGCTCCGTTGACTACTGGAAACCGGATTGTTGATACGGCGCGTTCAGAACAGCTTGTTGAAATGGCAATCTGGTATGCGGAAACCATGCTGAAACAGGGCGGGAATTTCTGCGTAAAAATATTTCAGAACGGCGACCAGCAGAAATTCCTTAAAAAACTAAGGGAACTTTTTTCAAGCGCAAAGGGCTTTAAGCCGGAAGCCTGCCGGTCGGAGTCGTTTGAGACATTTCTTGTTGGAATTTCGCGCAAATAGGTGATACAATATGAACAAGTACAACAATTATAAGAATTTGACCTTTATTATGAAATTAGAGAAATTATATAAAAAAATATGCAGTTCCCGTTTTAGAAAAATTGTTTTTAACAGCACGTTTGCTTTTGCAGGCGGAATTTCCGTTGCCTGGGGAATTTTGTATCTTGTTTCAAATTTAAATGTTGAAAAAGGCGTGGGTGGTCTGGAAACCTCAGTGCCTGCGGAATATATAGATGAATCTTCTGACAAAGAGATAAAAGCTCCCGGCGCCGCAAAAATGAACGGAACGGCTTCTGAGGCAGATTCAATGGATGCTCTTGCGGAGCTTGATGAGCTTGCCATAATAGATTCGCTTGCTGAAACTGACGCTGATTCCGACGGCCTTGCCGCCGCGGAGGTCTTGAGCCAGGATGCCCGGTCTTCCGAAGGTCTTGAGCTTTGTTATTTTACTTACCGCGTTCAAAAAGGCGATATGATTGGTTTTATTGCGGACAAATTCAATGTTACGCAGGACACTATTATCAGCGTGAACAACATCCATCAGTCAAGGCTGATTCAGATAGGACAGATTCTGAAAATTCCTTCAATGCCGGGAATTGTCTATACTGTAAAGAAAAACGGCGAGACCGCAAATTCAATTGCGGAAAAATTTGAAGTAAGCGTAGAAAAACTCGCGAGGGTGAATCACCTTCAGGAAAATCAGAATCTTGTTGCGGGGCAGACTCTTTTTGCTCCGGACGCGCTTCTTGACTGGGTTACTCGTCAGGAAATCAACGGAGACTTGTTCCATAAGCCTGTCCATTCCCGCTATTATCTTTCTTCGTATTACGGATGGAGAAGCTCTCCGTTCAGCGGCAAGCGTTCATACCATTCAGGCGTTGATATGGCCTGCCCTCATGGAACTCCGGTCTACGCCGCTCTTGGCGGAACCGTAACTTCTGTAGGCTACAACAATGTTTATGGAAATTATATTATTGTAACTCATCATTCCGGATACAAGACATTGTACGGTCATCTTTCAAAGCAGCTTGTAACGCGTGGAAAATGGGTCGACACAAACTCCAGGATTGGTCTTGTAGGAAGCACAGGATTGAGCACCGGTCCGCACCTTCATTTTACAGTCTATAAATTCGGAAAAACTGTAAATCCTGCCGGACTTTGGAAGTAATCTGAAAATAAAACTTTCCGCATCAGGAAATAGTTTTTGCGACAGTTGAAATTTTTTTAATAAAAAAGTCTATGTGGCTGCATACAAATACCGCGCAATAAGCCGTCACGCAGCCTGCGATTGTAAGGGCATACCAGATTGAAAGCGAACGGCTCTGCATATCCTGCATAGGTGTAAGGGAACTGAAGAGCAGCGCAATCATAAGGATTCCGCCGATAATCCATCCGAAGAACGGAAGCGGCTTGTAAAATTTATCTTTTCTATCGATGTTTATTTCTGAAAGAACTTTCTGGATTGAAGCGTCCGTAACAGGAGTTTCAATTTTTAGTGGAGCGGAGATTTCTTTTTCAGCCATCTTTAAAAGCTTGATTTGCGTCCGGCATTTTTTGCATCCTAAAAGATGGAGTGAAATTTTTAAAGGAACACGCTCGCCCTTGTCCAGCATAAGGTACTGATTCATAAAATTTTCGCATTTTTCATTCTTATTTTCCATAGTAGTTCTCCAGCTTTGTTTTTAGTATTTTTTTTGCCCTGAAAATGTGAGATTTTATTGTATTTACCGGAAAGTCTGTGATTTCACTTATTTCCTGGTAAGGAATGTCGTAGCAGAAATACATTTCTATGCAGATTTCATATTTTTCCGGCAGTTCCTTGACGGCTTCCCTGATGGCTTGCATGGTTATTTTGCGGATTTGAATTTCTTCCGGCGATTTTGATGAAAAATCAGGTAGTGTCGTCTCGTCTTCAATCGAAAGTGATTTTTTTGCCCTTTTTACGGAATTAATGGCCGTTGTGTAGGCAATTTTCATCAGCCATGTTGAAAACATTGAATTTCCCTTGAAGGTGTCTAAATGTGTGAAAACTTTGATAAAAACATCCTGGACAAAATCTTCGGAATCCGTTTCGTTGTGAAAAAAACTTTTTCCAAAATTAAATATTCTTGCCTTGTAAAGCGTCATAAGCTTTGCGAACGCGTCTTTATTGCCGGCTAGGACGCTCTTTACAAGGTGAAAATCTCTTTTTTTTATACGTTCTCTTTCGAGCTGCTCAAGCATTTTCTATCTGTCAGTTCAGTCTTTTTTATGAAAATCTGGATATGCGTAGAAAAATATAAGAAGGCAGATTCCTATTGCCATAGGCAGAAGTCCGCCTAGAATTGCATAGGAAAAGCCGTCTATGATTGCAAAGACCGCGGTAAGAATAAGCCCGATTCCTGTAAGCAGCAGGCCTGTTAAGAACGAAAAAGCCGCGTAATTGAATTTGTTCGGAACAAAAGTTCCTGTTTTTATCTGGAGCTTTGTTTCATGATGCTTCCACAGAATATAAAAGAAAAGAATTAACGCTCCAAAGCAGATTCCTACAATTGGAACGATTGAAATTATTACCTGCGCCGCGGCGGATGTTATCTGGTTCATATTTATCCTCGCTTTTTTAGACACTGAATTATACAAAATGTTGCAGAAAAAATATATTTTTTGCTTGGAATTTTGAGTTTTTCTGCTGAATAAACAAAAGCGCAGGTGGATTTACAATTTGTGAAGACTTTGGGCGATTGAACCAATTAAACTGCGGAGCACTCAAATCAATACAAGCGAAGCGCGAGCCCAATCGTCTGTAGCAAATTGGAAATCCAGCGTGAGCGATATTTTGGGAATTTATTAAGAAAAACTGAAAATTCTAATCCAAAAAAATCAAGTCTTCAAAATAGATGTCCTGGATTTTGTTCAGCACAAGAATTCCGTTCAGTTCTGATAAAAGCTCGGTTTTTATTTGCGTCTCGGATTTTGACTTCAGCAGGGAAGCTGTTCTTGCGGAAAAATAATTCACGAAGACAGATTTTATCATTGCGTTTTTGCGCGAAAGCTCCTCGAAAAATTCGTTGTCATCTTTTGTATACGAAATGAGCGGCGTTAAAACTACCGTTGTTCCGGACTTCTTGTCTTTTTCCGGGGCTGTTGCGGCCCGGATTCTTCCAAGGTTTTTATATGAGTAAAGAGTGTCTTTTAAAGGTTTCTGAGGCTCGGCTTTTACGACTGGAACTGCCGGTGATTTTGCTTTTACCGCAATAGTTGTTCCCAGAATCATCAGAAAAAGAAAAATCGCCACCGCCACAAGAATCTTATTCAAAGTAATATTTTCAACCAACGCCCTGCAAAAATTTTTCATTTATCTTACCTGAATATTAATATACAATAGTTTTAAGAATTTATCACATAAATAAACGTAAACTTATTGATGAATATCAGAGTTTTTTGTTTTGAAAATATGGGACGGGATAAAATGAAATTTTCGCTGCCTTTTTTGTTTTTTCAGCTTTTATTTTTTTCCTGCAATAAATTTTCTGCTGAATTGCCTGATAAAAATATTATTTCGGAGAATGAGGCAAAAGAAATCGTTGCAAAAGAAATCGCGGAGTCTGATTATTATCAGCAGTATTATGTTCTTGATTCCGAAAAATTTGATAATCGTATATATGATATAACATGGGGTGAAACTATTCTTGTGAATGTTGTGCCTGATGGTAAAATTTTTAAAAAAGAAACAAAGTATTATATTCTAAATGGAACTCTTCCTTCTGGTCAGGTTTTGACGGCTCAAACAGTTGATGCATATACAGGGGAACTTTTGGATGGAGTTTCATTGCTTGAAGAAGGTTCTGATGAATTGAAAATAATATCAAAAGATGAGGCTGAAAATTATATGTCTCGATTGGCGTATAATACTAAAAATATAGAAGCTGTCTATTATTATGACGGAACTGGATATACTATAGACCCTATTTTTTGCTGGAAATATTGTATAAACACCAAATTTTCACGTTCAGTATTCAATAATACATCAAAACTTAGTGACTTTATTTTTGTTGATCCTTGGCAAAATTTAAAAGATAAAAGCATTGATGTTTCGGGCACAAATTCTTTTTTCTCAAAATTTAATTATAATCATAGAGCATATAGAATTTCTTCTAGTGTTGAAAATGAAAATTACAGAAGTTTGAATTCAAAAAATAATATCAATTTTGAACCTGTTGATTAAATTTCTATGTTGAATTTATCATTCAAGAAATACCAGAAACCTGCCGATATACAATTGGTATAGTAGTTTTATTTTGATTTTTAGGGAATTTGATGAAATCAGGAATTAAAACTGCTGTAAGTCTGTTGATTGCCATTTTTATTTTTGGCGTGCTTGCGGTCGCTTCTTCCCTGGGGCTTTTTGCTTCTGTGGAGCGGCAGTTTTATGAGCCGGCGCGTTTAAAAGTCATAAATGAAAAGCTGGATTCAGTCGCGGACTGCAGCAATGAATACATTCAGAATCTTCTCAATATTTTTGGTGCTGAAAAAGACGGTTTTTTGAGTCACGAAAGCGTTCTTTCTTTTGCGGGTCAAAATCCTTCCTCGGAAGCGCTGCGCCTTTTTGAATCCCTAAAGGAAAACTGCGCCGGACTGGAAGGTTTTAGAATTGTTGATTCCGCCGGAAAACGCGTTTTTTACAGTTCTTTCCGAAACGATTACGTTATAAAGACAGAAAAAGGTGTTCAGCGCCGCATTTATTCAAACTACGAAAATCTGCAGACGAAGCACGGAAAAAATGAGCTTGAATATCCGCTTGTCTCCGCGTTTGAAAACGAAAGCGACGAAAATCTTGAGGCAGAAAATGAAAACGCCGTAAGCGCGCAGGATTTACCGCGTATTATTTTTGACGGCGACGAGCAGCGGCTGATTTTTTCCTATAAAATCCAGCCTCTGGATGAAAAATCTGTTTTCTGCAGCGCGATTTTTTACGTGAATCCAGTTGATTTTGCAAATCTTCTTGTTGAAAATCACGTTGTTTCTGTAAACGAGCCGATTTCTCTTGTTTCTTCTGCGGACGGAAAAAACGGCGGATTTGTGTTCGGGCTTCCGAATGTTGGAAAAAATATTTTTGCTTCTGAAATCTTAAAAAAGTGGAATCAAGGCGTTTTTGGACCTGATGAGATTGTCGCCTCGGCTGCTTCAAAAATCGAAGGAATCTCCGTGCCTGTTTCTGAAAATTCCGCGCAAGAATTTGAGCCGGAGTCCAGTCCCGAAAAAAAAGATTCAGAAAAAATGTCAGTCCTGCCTTCCGCAGGCAGTGAAAAAAATATTTCCTGGAGCCTTATTTCCAGCCGGAACGCAAAATTTCTTCACGTTGGAGGAATTTTTTCCAGCGATACGCTGAAAATGCCGTTCTATGTTAGGATTCTTCTTTTTGTATGTGCGTTTGTAACGGTTTGCCTTATTGTCGTGATATTTTTCAACATCCGGAAAGACGATTCTGTTGTTATAAAATCAAAAATCCGCGCGATTCAGATAGGTCTTTTAAACGAATATTTTGAAAAAGATGTTGACCGCAAAAAAGTTGCGGCGATGATTGCTGCCCAAAAAGATGCCCTTACCGCAAAAATAAAAAAATCGCTTGGCCGCCGTGGAAAAAAATACGGAAGCGATTTGGACGTGATTTTGAACAAAAGCTGGGAAGATATTATAACTATTCTTTCCGGCGCGGAAAAAACTTCCTGCATGGCGGAGCTTTCTTCTTCAAGCATAAAGGAAATACGGAAAATCTTTGAGGAAGTGCTTGCGACAAATACTTTAAAAGTGGAAAACCTTGAGTCCGCAAGAAAAGAAAAAAATCCGCCGATAAAAACATCCGAGACATCTGTTTCTGAAAAATTGCCTGAAGATTTGGATGAAGTTGAGGAGCTTTGTGACGCCGAGCCGCTTGAAGAAGCGCCGGAAGCGGAATCTGTGGAAGAAGTTGAAAATCTGGAAGAAATTGAACCGCTCGAAGAAGCTGAGCCTCTTGAGCCGGAGGCGCTGGAAGAACTTGAGGAACCAGACGAGCCTGAAGAGCTTGAAAATCTTGAAGAAATAGACCCTGCGGAAGAACTTTTGCCGGAACCGGAAAAACTTGATGAGGCCGAGGAGCTTGAGCCTCTCGAAGAACTTGAGGAACCGGACGGGCTTGAAGAAGTTGAGCCGTCTGAAACTATTGAACCCTCTGAATGTGCCGAGCCGTCTGTTGACATTGCATTTTTTGAAAACCCGGAAGAACTTTCAGAAGATGAAACCGAAAAAAATGAGACTCTTTCCGGTTCGATTGAAATTTCCGGGTGCGAGCAGAAATTCTGCACAAAGGACAACAGCGTAAGTTTTGTTCCTTCTGAAAACTGCGACCGAAAAAAAATTGAAGGTTCTGAACCGCTTGTTATAAGCGACAGCGCAACGCCGTTGAAAAACGATTCCGACGACGATGTTGGAAAAGATTTTGTTATTTATAGACCGTTTGATTTTGCTAAAGAAAATTCTGAAAATTCCGATTCTGAAAGTACTGATTTTACTGAATCCGAAGAAAATGCCCGGGAAGCTCAGGACGCCGCCCCGCTGGAAGAACTTTCTTCAGAAAAGGATGGTTTTATGTTTACTACTTTCGCAGAAAATGATGCTGGCGTAACAGAATTGCCTTTGGACGCAATCGTTCTTGGAGAAGACGGAGTTTTTCATATTTCATCAGAAATTGCAAAAGTCGAAATGCCGATAGATGAAGATTTCAAGAAACTTGTAGATTCTGTAATCCGCTAAAACAAGGAATTCAGCCTGGAAAAACTCAAATTTTGCCCGGATTCTAGTCGCTGTGGACTATGCAGGTTTTTATAAGAGAAGCAAACAGATATATTTTCTTATAAATTGCAATGCAGAAGTCCTTTAGCGGAATGTCTATAAAGTGCTCCAGTTCCTTGCAGTTTGAAATCAGCGATGGCTTTGGTTTCTGCAGGTCTTCAACAAGCGCTTTTATGATTTTTCCGATTGTAACCAGATCCCTTGAACTTTCCATCACAAGATTGTATGCAGTTTCATTTGCTTCTGAAATCAGCCGGTTGATAATGTTCCTTGCGCTTGTGTCGCGCTCTGTCTTAGGAAGAAGCGTCTTTATTTTTATTCCGCTTACGGCATCGTCCGCCAGCTCATTGTCAAATGTTATAAGCCTTTCAGATACGATAAGCAGGTTGTTGTAGCACTCTGAAATCTGCGTTGTAAGCGTTGCGGAAGTCCAGGTTCCGCGTACAACGATTACATCGTAAAATTCGCGCAGGTCTTTTTTTACAACTTCTATTAAAAATGTCTTTAAGTATGAAAGCGCCTGGCAGTTGTCAAAGCGGTTCAGTCTTTTCTGTTCAAAAATCGAATTCCTTGAATAAACGTAATTGTTCATAGGAATTATCTCCGTTTCTCCAAAAAGCCGAAGGGCAAAATTGTTTTCCGTGGCGGAACGCTCCTTTTCTATAAGGGAATCCACGGTATTTTCAACATCATTTTTTAATTTATCCAGATACGGCTCAACAATATTTGAATTCATGCTCTGGATGTTCGGAGCGTAATTAGGGTCGCCGGAAGAAAGTTTAATAATCATTTCAAAAATCTGCGCATTCTTTAAAGCTGAAATGCGGGCGATGATTTTTTTCCACAGGCCTAGAGAAACCGGTTCCTGTCCGCCTTTGAGTGTTTTTAGAAGTTTGATTGCGTTCGTCCAGTCGGAGTTAAACGGAACATCACAGATTGATTCAACGTAGTCCTTTAAGTCATCCACCAGATATTCCGCATTGACGTGCTCAAAATGCGGCGTTGCGGAAAAATTGTTTTCGCGGATCTGCTTGTCGAATTTTTTAAGGAAAAAATAGTAATCGAACGTCGAGATTGCCTTGAGTGCCAGAACCTGATGGTAAAGTCCGTCTATGGCGCTTATTTTTTCAACTGTAAAAAAATCGTTCAGCTTGGAAAGTTTTTCTTCAACCTGGATTTTCAGATGGTCAAGAGGAATCTGTTTGCTCATTCCCGTTATAACCTGTTCGTTCAGGCTGTCTTCAAGGGCCCGGATTTCTTCCGGCATGGAAAAATTTATTACAAGATGCTTAAGCGTGTTCTGATTTTGAATTGAATTGAATAAATTCTGTACAGGAGCGATGCTCTTGTAAATATCAAAAAATAATTTTCCCATCGCAGGAAGCATCTCGTTTCCGCTGTATTTGTAAAATTTATTGAATCTGCTTTTTGAAAGTCTTTTTGCGATTGATTTTAGCTGCCGTTTTTTTTCTGCCTCAGAATCATTCCCGCCAAACAATGCCGACAAGATGTTTGCAAAAAATCCGCTTTTTTCTTTTTTCTCATTTACCATAGTTATATTTTTAAATGATTTTAACATACTGTCAAGAACATAGAATTTTTACAGAAAATCGGTTATATTTATATCAGGTTCAATTTCGGGTTTGTAGGAAAATGAATAAAAGCGTAAGCGAATTTACGGTTTATAAAAACCCGATTTTTGTCCTGTCATCTTAATTTTGGTGATTCCGAGAGGTATTTTATGAAAAAATCAGTTTTTGCGCTTGCTACAGGTTTTTTAACAGCGGCGATATTTGCTTACAATCCGCCTGCCGGTGGTCAGAGCATTTTTAATATTTCAAGTCCAACGCAGCTTACTTCAGCTTCTTCTGCGGCGGGCGGCGGAATTTTTTATCCCGGTCCGGATTCCGTGGCGTTTAATCCGGCGCTTTCCAGTTTTGAGGAAAGAGTCCAGCTGGATGCGAATTTTTCCGTGCTTGCAAACAAAGGCGACGGGGACTCCGGAGCGGCTTTTCAGACAGGAATACTTATTCCGATGAAAATGTTTAATTTCAGCGGACTTCTGAATGGTGTTTTTCTTGGGACAGAACAGATGGACGTTGAAAAATCCCTGAACATGAAGGCAGGCGTTTCAAAGGAAATCACAGAAAAGCTTAGCGTGGGAATTAACCTTGATACAGGATTTTTATGGGGAGCAGGCTCTGACTGGTCTTTGGGCGCTGGAATCGGCGCGCTTTACAGGCTGGAGACATTGGGCGCGCTGAAGGACTTCCGGATTGGTGCGTCGCTCTTGAATCTTGGAAAATATTACAAAACTGGAAAAATCATCGGCATTGACGAGTCTGTTGATTCTTCTGTTTTTCCTACTTTTGTAACTTTTAAAGCCGGCGCGGGAACTAATTTCTTTAAAAATGATTCGTTCGTGTTCGGCGGTTCTTTTGACATTACTACACCATGTTTTCAAAATGCTGTGTTTGACCTGGGGCTTCAGTGCGGCATAAAGAATCTTATTTTTATCAGCATTGCTGAAAGAATCGACATTGCCGAGTGCGCCTATGGAAGCCCGGATTTGCTTCCTGCGATCGGAATCAGCGTAAAATTCAATCTGAACGCAAAAAATAATTCATATCTTGCGGCGCATAACTGGGAAAAGAGTGAGCTGCTTGCTTCCGCGGCCTGGCAGCAAAAGTATGAGGATATAGAAGTTGTTTCGGCTGGTTTAAGGATAAAACTTGGACAGAAAGACGTTGAACCGCCTGTAATAAAAATCTGGGATGAAGAATAATCGTCTTAAGTGGAGTTTGAAATGAAAAGAAATTCTTTTGTAAAAATCGCGGTGCTTTCCCTGCTTTCTGTTTCAGCCTTGGCTTTTGCAGAACCAGGAGTTAAATATATTTCACCGAACAATGATGGTGTTCAGGACAATCTTACGATTCCGCTGAAAATTTCCGACAGGCATCTTATAAAATCATGGAGTCTTGTTGTTGAAGATTCTGATGGTAAAGTTGTGCGTACAATAGGAAACAAGGTTGCGCTTCCTGAAAAAGTCAATGCGAAGTCTTTTTTTAAGCAGCTTGTGACGCCAAAAAAGGGCGTTGCTGTTCCTGCGGCTGTTACCTGGAACGGAGCGATGGACAACGGAGAAAATGCGCCTGACGGAACTTATTATTATTATTTTACTGCCACTGACGATAACGGAAATGTTGGAAAGACAGGAAAATATGCGGTTGTGGTCGACACAAAAGCTCCGGAGATTGCGCTTTCGCAGCCTGCGGATAAGATTTTTGGCGAGGGCGCAAAGTCCGACTTTGCCATAAAGCAGTCCGGTTCAAAGGAGACAAAATGGACTGGAACTTTTAAAAACGCGCAGGGGCAGGTTGTAAGAACTTTAACCTGGGAAAATAATTCACCTGAGCCATTTAAATGGAGCGGAACGGACGATACTGGAAAAAATGTTCCGGATGGCGTTTATTCTTACGAGGTGACTTCAACTGATGAGGCAGGAAATACTTCGGAAAATGCGGTTATTGCAAACATAATTTATTCCGCGGAAAAACCAGCCACAAACATTTTTATTGCAGGAAGCAGATATTTTTCACCGGAAACGGACTCTGTTCATTCAGAAATCAAGTTTGACGTTACTATTCCTGTCCCGGTGGCTTCTAGCGGAAACAGGCTTACCTCATGGTCGGTGGAAGTCGCCGACTCAAGCGGAAATATCCGCCGTTCCTACAGCAGCGCGAAAACTCAGGTTCCGCCGAAGGAAATTATTTTTGATGGAAAAGACGAAAGCGGAAAAATTCTTCCGAACGGAAAGTATCAGGCGGTTGTAAAGGCTTCTTACCTGAACGGATTTGAAGCCGCTCTGCTGAAGTCGCCTGAATTTGTTCTGGATACAACAAAGCCTTCTGCTCAGATTGGAATTTCTTCTACAATCTTTGGCGGAGCAGACAAACCGAACGTAAAAATTTCAATGCTTGATGATAATGCCGGAAAATATGCGGCGATTCCTGCATGGCGCGGAAGAATCTTCAATGCTGAAACAGGCGCTACAGTGCGCGAATATAACTTCGGTCAGTATCTTCCGGACAGCATTTTATGGAACGGCTTTAATGCGGATGGAAAGCTTGCCTCTGATGCAAAATATAAATTTGAGCTTTCCGCGACAGACTTTGCAGGAAACAAGGGCGTTGTTGTTGCTAAAGACACATTTACTCTGGATACAAAAAAGGCAACATTGCTTCTTTCTTTGAGCGATTCTGCGTTCAGCCCGAATAATGACAAGGTAAAAGACACGGTTCAGTTCCTTCCGGTATTAAAAGATGCCTCTGGAATAGAATCTTACGACCTTGTTATAAGAAATGCAAAAAATACAGACATAAGGACAATACACGGAACAAAATCTTTGCCGGTCTCGCTTTCCTGGGATGGTAAAGATTCTTCTGGAATTATAAGCGCGGACGGAACTTATCATGCGACTCTGATTGTAATGACGACAAACGGAAATATGATTTCAGTTGACTCCTCAAATTTTGAGCTTGATACAGTTTCTCCTTATCTTGCCGCAAGCGCGCCTTGGTCTGCGTTCAGTCCGGATGGAGACGGAATTCAGGACACAATTCCTGTTACAATAACTGGATGCACCCAGGAAAACCTTTGGACTGCTGAAATCAAGGATTCAAAAAATAAAGTTGTAAAACGCTACTCATGGAAGGGAAAGGTTAGAACCGGCGCAAAGGATTTCTTTGAATGGGACGGTTCTGACGAATCAGGAAACAGAGTTGCCGACGGCATTTATTCAATCGTTATTTCTTCTACAGACGACGCCGGAAACGCGTTCAGCACAACGATGTCAGGATTTACTCTTGACTCAAGGGAAACAAAGATTTATGTAACAGCCGAAAATGAAGGAATTTCTCCAAATGGCGATAAAATTCTTGACACGCAGAAATTCAATATAAAAGCTTCTGTTCCAAACGGAATTTTGACATGGAAATTTGATATCCGCAGTGAAAACGGAACTTCAGTGCGCTCATGGTCAGACAAGGACAGCGCGAACCTTCCGGCGTCAATTGTATGGGATGGACTTGACCGCGATGGAAAGGTCGCGGAGGGAACATTTACCGGTACATTGAACGTTGCATACAAAAAAGGAAACAAAGTGGATGCTGTTTCTTCTCCGTTTATCTGTACTGCAGTTCCGCCGGTTCTTAGCGTAAAAACCGCTCCTGAATATTTTAGCCCGGACAACGACGGTACGGATGATGATCTGTTTATTAAACTTAGCGGAACTTCAAAAGCGATGATAAAAAACTGGTCATTTGTGATTGATGACCCGAACGGAAAAGTTTTCTGGCAGATAAAGGGAAATTCTTCCATTACCGAAAGGATTGTATGGGACGGTCTGAGCAATACGCAGAAAAATGCGAAAGGCTATGCTGAACGCGTACAGTCTGCGATGGATTATCCGTATACTTTCACAGTCTCTGATAACCTTGGCATGACAAGCGTTGTAAAGGGAGTTATTTCTGTTGATGTTCTTGTAATCCGCGACGGCAATGTCTTAAAAATGGCAGTTCCTTCTATTATATTCCGTTCAGACAACGCGGACTTTAAGACTTCAAAAGAAGTCGCCCGTGGACTTGATCCTGCGATTGCGGCAAACAACGAACGAGTCCTTAAGCGAATTGCGGAAATCTTGAATAAGTTCAAAGATTACAAAGTTACGATTGCAGGTCATGCGAACCGTCTTACAGATCTGGAGGCGGAAGAAACGGAAGACAATATGCGCCAGTGGGGTCCGGCGTTGATTCCGCTTTCTGCAAAGCGCGCTGAATTTGTAAAAGATTACCTTGTGAAAAAAGGTATCAACGCAAACAGACTTTCCACAGTCGGAAAAGGCGGCACAGAGCTTGTTGTTGACTACAAGGACAAAGACAACAACTGGAAAAACCGCCGCGTAGAATTTATTCTGGAAAAATAGCGGCAGGAAGAAATTATATCTTGGTTTTTGCCGATATAAAAAATAGATTCGGCAAAAACCAAGATTTTTTTTATTATAACCTTAATTTCGATTTTTTTTTGCAAATTATGAAAAAACGCTCTCGGCAGATTTTCAATTTGCTCAGATGGATTTGGCTCGAATTCGGGTGCTCCGCACTTTAATTAATTCAATCGCCAAAAATCTTCACAAACTGTAAATCTGCCTGCGCTTTTATTCTTTTTACAAAAAACTTGACATTCAGGCTACTTAGCAATGATAAGTCTGTAATCTATATTTTAATGATGGAAAAGCCTGATTCCTGTAAATGCCATTGCCATTCCGTAGGTGTCTGCGGTCTGGATTACCTGGTCGTCGCGTACTGAGCCGCCAGGCTGGGCAACTACTGTTACGCCGGATTTTCGGGCGCGCTCAATGTTGTCTCCGAATGGGAAGAAAGCGTCCGAGCCGATTGCGACATCTGTGTTCTTGTCGAGCCATGCGCGTTTTTCTTCGCGTGTGAAAACAGCCGGTTTTGTCTTGAAGAATTTCTGCCATTTTCCTTCTGCAAGAACATCCTCGTATTCTTCGCCGATGTAAACATCGATTGTGTTGTCGCGGTCTGCGCGTTTGATTCCGTCAACAAATTCAAGTCCAAGAACCTGCGGGCTTTGTCGCAGCCACCAGTTGTCCGCTTTTTGTCCTGCAAGTCGTGTGCAGTGAACGCGGCTCTGCTGTCCGGCTCCGATTCCGATTGCCTGTCCGTCTTTTACGTAGCAGACAGAATTTGACTGTGTGTACTTTAGGATTATCAGCGAAATCACAAGGTTCATTTTGTCTTCTTCGCTCATATTCTTGTTTTTAGTAACAATGTTTGAAAGGCAGCTTTCGTCGATTTTAAGGAAGTTGTGTCCCTGTTCAAAAGTAACGCCGAAAACCTGCTTTTTTTCAAGCGCGGCAGGAACGTAGTCTGAATCAATCTGGATTACGCAGTAATTTCCGTTTTTCTTTGCCTTTAAGATTTCAAGGGCTTTTTCTGAATATCCCGGCGCGATGATCCCGTCTGAAACTTCTTTTTTTATAAGAAGGGCGGTTGCCTCGTCACATTCGTCTGAAAGGGATATAAAATCACCAAAACTTGACATTCTGTCTGCGCCGCGGGCGCGCGCATAGGCCGAAGCTAAAGGTGAAAGCTCTACTCCGTCTGTAAAATAAATTTTCTTCAAAGTGTCTGAAAGTGGTTTTCCGACTGCTGCTCCTGCCGGGGAAACGTGCTTGAATGATGTTGCCGCAGGAAGTCCGGTTGCTTCCTTTAGTTCCTTTACAAGCTGCCAGCCGTTCAATGCGTCCAGCAGATTGATATATCCTGGTTTTCCGTTTAAAACTGTGATTGGCAAATCAGTTCCGTCTTCCATAAAAACCCTTGCCGGCTTCTGGTTCGGGTTGCATCCATATTTTAATTGTAGTTCATTCATAAGTTTAGAATACTTTAATATGTGAAAATAATAAATAGCGTGAATTTGCAGTTTTTTTGAAAATATTCTGAAAGAACGCTTCCGGCGGATTTCAATTTGCTCCAGACGGATTTGGCTCGCGCTCCGCTTGTAAAGATTCGGGTGCTCCGCACTTTAATTTGCTTAATCGCCAAAAGTCTTCGCAAATTGCCCTCTGCCTGCGCTTTTATTTCATTTCGTTAAAACTGCAGATTCATGCAGTTTTTTAATAAAACCTATTGACTTAGTGGGAAATTAAATTTATTATCTGATTATCAAATTAAATTATCTTTTTTATAGGAGGAACGCAATGAAAGTTTATTTTGAAAAACTTGTAAGAGAAAACTTTAGAAACGGAGTCATGCGTTCCTTTTGTCTTTGTTAGTTTTTATAAAAATATTTTTTTGCACAATTTTTAAAGCGTGGTTTTAGGAGCGCGGCTCCTAGGAAAGGGGGCAGGCGAAAACGAATTGACGCTTTGCGGCGATTTGGTTGAGCCGAGGGGGACTTTTCCCCCTTTTAAGTAAAGACAAAAAAAGAGGAATTTAATTATGGCAATTTTTGATAATACACATTTTGAGACAAAACAGCTTCATGTAGGACAGGAGTCGGCTGACCCGGCTTCGGATGCGCGCGCAGTTCCGATTTATCAGACAACTTCTTATGTTTTCCACAGCTCGCAGCATGCGGCGGACAGGTTTGGACTTGCGGACGCTGGAAATATTTACGGCCGGCTTACGAATTCTACACAGGATGTTTTTGAAAAACGGATTGCGGCTCTGGAAGGCGGTTCGGCTGCTCTGGCTGTGGCTAGCGGCGCGGCGGCGATTACGTATGCGATAGAGGCTTTGGCGCAGTCCGGCGACCATGTTGTGGCGCAAAAAACGATTTACGGCGGAACTTACAATCTTTTGAAGCATACTTTAAAGCCGTTCGGCGTGGAAACAACTTTTGTTGACGCTCATAATTTGAAGGAAGTTGAAGGCGCAATCAGGGAAAATACAAAAGTTCTTTATCTTGAAACGCTGGGCAACCCGAACGCTGATATTCCGGATTTGGACGCGCTGATTGAGCTTGGCCACAAATACGGTCTGGCGGTTGTTGTTGACAATACTTTTGGAACTCCGTTTTTGATTCGTCCGCTTGAGCACGGCGCGGATGTTGTTGTTCATTCTGCTACAAAATTTATTGGCGGCCACGGAACAACTTTGGGCGGAATTATTGTTGAGTCCGGTAAAACAAACTGGAAGAGCGGAAAATTCAAGGCGATTTCAAAGCCGAACGAAAGCTACCACGGAGTTTCTTTTGCGGATGCGGTTCCGGGCGCGGCTTTTGTAACGTACATCCGTGCGATTTTGCTGCGTGACCAGGGCGCGGCGATTTCTCCGTTCAATGCGTGGGCGCTTATCCAGGGAACAGAAACTTTGTCGCTTAGAATTGAGCGCCACATTGAAAATACAAAAAAAGTTGTTGAATATCTTGCGAAAAATCCGAAGGTTGCGAAGGTGAACCATCCGTCGCTTGCAAGCCATCCGGACCATGCGCTTTACGAAAAATATTTTCCGAACGGCGGCGCTTCAATCTTTACTTTTGAAATAAAGGGTGGCCGCGAGGCTGCATGGAAGTTTATTGACAGCCTTAAGATTTTCAGCCTTCTTGCGAATGTTGCTGACGTAAAGTCGCTTGTTATTCATCCTGCGTCGACAACTCATTCCGAGCTGAATGAAACGGAGCTTGAAGAGCAGGGGATTACTCAGGGCACAATACGCCTTTCAATCGGAACGGAGCACATTGACGACATAATCGCGGATTTGGCCCAGGCTTTTGCAAAGGTTTAAGTTTTTCGCCGTTCAAGCCGCGTTGCGTCTTTCACTAGTCAGAATGAGCTGTTTCACATCTCATTCTGACTCGGCTCAAACCTTGCGGTTTTTGCCTACCCCTTCTAGAGGATGTCCAATAAGTATCTTTTATGTCATTTTCGGGCTTGACCCGAAAATCTGAATGTATATATTACAATCATTTCGAGATTGTTGCTCAAGATGTCAATGACATTTGGAACTTATTGGACATCACCAACGCCCTCCTTTCTTACTGCTAAAAAAGTATGTTATAATCTCCGATAAGTAAGTGATAAAATCAACCTTCTGGAGATTTAGTTGAAAAATTCTTCTGTATTTTATAAAGGCTTCTATAAATTTTTGCGATTTTTCCTGATTTTTGTAAGTTTCTTTTGTATATGTGAAATTGGTTTTTCTATAGATTTTCGTTGGGCTTCTTATGATTCAGAAGGTTGGTCTGGTGATTGGAGCGATGTGTATGTGGATTCTGGAGACACTAAAACAAAACATTGGGAATATTATTCTGAGATTCCTCCAAACTTGTTAGGTTGGAGGAAATGTGGTGGTGATTTTCCAGGTTATGGTTCTGTAACAGATCCTGATGTTTATTTTACGGCAGAAAATGAATCTTATGCAACTTTAACAGCTGATTGCACAAATGAATTAAAGAATCTTTTTATAAGTGATAGAAAAAAATCTAATGAGGTATTTGGTTCTGAAAAAGTAACCATAAATCTTAATAACCATACATTAAAAACAAAAAATCTTGTGCTTGGAAATTCTTCCTTCGGAACTGGCGATTCTGTAAATTTTGCGTTGACTGGCAGTGGAACTTTAATGGTTTCCGTAGCGGCGACTTTTGCGGTTGGCTGCACTTATAAAATCGAAATTGGGGCGGGCACGGTTTTGGATGTTTCAGACTTGGTTGCGAATATTTCAGGCGCGATAATTAATTTTTCCGGGGAAGGAACTTTAAAGCTAAAAAATGCAACTTTCTCTAACTGTACTGTAAATTTTGAACTTGGAAAAATAGAAAGTTCTGGAGCAACAGAGATTTCTGATTCTGCAACGGTTAATTTTAATAATGTTTCAAGTGTAAGTTTTTCTGAAGAATTAAAAAATTCTGGAGCAGTTAATTTTTCGGCTTGTCCAGCTGTTGAATTTACTGTCGGTTTTGCAAACAGCGGAAAATTAGAATTTTCAGGCAATGCGGAAAGTTCTGTGTCTGGGAAAATCACGAATAGCGGAACTATAACTCTGAATCAGAGTGCAAAAACAACATTTTCAGGGGAATTTGAAAATCAGGCATCTGGAAGTTTGATTTGCAACGAAACTGCGGAAACAATTTTTGCCGGCGATTTTACAAATTCCGGCAAAGTGACAATAAATGGCAGTTCGGCGCGAACTTTTTCAGGGAACTTTGCAAATTCAGGATGTTTGTCAATTTGTGATTCCTCGAAAGTTGTTTTTCAGACTGTTTTTTCTAATTCCGAAAGTGGAACTGTAGAACTTTTGGGCAAAGCTTCTTCTTCAGTCAGTTTTCCAGCGGACTTTGATAATAAAGGAACGGTTTTCTCTTCCGGGCTTTGTTTGGTTGTGTTTTCTGCCGACATTACAGATTCTGGCACGTGGATTTATTCTGGTGGAACTGTAAAAAATGATGGAATTTCGTATAACATCTTGGAATTAAATGGAACGATTGTAATTCCCGGTGATTTGACCGCAAATGAAATAAACACAGGAAACAAAATTGTTTTGAATGAGGCTACCACAATCAACGCAACTTCTGTGAATCTTTTGCAGAACACGACATTTGATTTGAATTCTCATAAACTCGTTTTTGGAACAGAAGAAAAGAAATGTTTGGTAAATTCTTCATCTAAAAAAGATATTGCATTTCTTGGAGCAGGAACTGGCTCAGAAGTTAATTTTTATTCAGCAAATATTGGACAGGACTCTAGCTATATAGGTAATTTTTATTCAGAATCGCCTGTTGAGTTTTATTGCGATGTTTATGCAAATTCTGTTGTTGTCAAATCCGATGTAAAAATTCATTCCGAAAAAATATTTACTTCAGTAGGGCAGGAATATTTTTCTTCAGTTACGGTTTCTTCTGCAAAAACAGGAATCAAGGCTAATAATGGAGCTATATCATTCAAAGGAAATGCAATATTTGAGGCAGAATCCGCCGTTTTTGCAAGTGGAGCTGTAAGTTTTGGGGGAACTTTGACTTCAAATGCAGGCTTGCTTTCTATTGAAGGCTTGGAAACTACCTTTTCTGGAACGTTTTCTTCAGTAGCTGTCGAAATTTCTGCCAGGTCGGGCTCGGTCTATTTTAATGATGCGGTAAAATTTGCTGGTAAAACTTCTGTGAATGCCTTGAAAGGTGATGTTTCTTTTAAGGCAATGCTTACAGCTTCGGATAATCTTTCAGTAAATGCATCTAAGGTGATTTTTTTTAGAGATTTGACAGTTTCTTCTGGCTTGGTTTCCTTGCTGGCGAATACAATTTTTTCAGGTGACTCCACGGTTTCTTTGGAAAACGGAACTTTTTCTGTAGGAAGCGAATCAAATCCAAAAACGACAACGATTAGTGCAGGTGCGTCTGCAAGATTTCAGAATATTTCTGCGGCGACTTTTTCTGGAAAAATCACGAACGGCGGAACTATAACTCTGAATCAGAGTGCAAAAACAACATTTTCAGGGGAATTTGAAAATCAGGCATCTGGAATTTTGCTCTGCAACGAAATTGCGGACACGATTTTTGCCGGAGATTTTATAAATTCCGGCAAAGTTACAATAAATGGCGGAGCGACGCGGACATTTGCAGGAAACTTTGCAAATTCAGGAAGTTTGTCAATTTGTGATTCCTCGAAAGTTGTTTTTCAGACTGTTTTTTCTAATTCCGAAAGTGGAACAATCGAACTTTTGGGCAACGCTTCTTCAGTCAGTTTTCCGGCAAGTTCTGATAATACAACTTTTGAAAATAAAGGAACAATCTGTTCATCAGGGCTTTGTTCGGTTTTGTTTTCTGCCGACGTTACAGATTCTGGCACTTGGATTTATTCAGGCGGAACTGTAAAAAATGATGGAATTACATATAACGTCTTGGAATTGAATGGAATGGTTGTTATTCCCGGGGATTTGACCGCAGAAGAAATTATAATAAAAACCGAAAGTCTGAACATTCAGGGCGAAATAAAATCTAGTTTAATAGAAGTAAATACAGAAAACAAAATTGTTTTGGATAAAAACGCAACAATCAACGCAACTTCTGTGAATCTTTTGCAGAGCACGACATTTGGCGTTAATGGAAAAAATCTTGTTTTCGGTGCAGAAAATCAGAAATCCTCAATAATTTCCGAGAACAAGAAAAATCTTGTGATTTTGGGTTCTGCTTCTGATGACAAAACGATTTTTTATTCATCGCTTGGAACAGCGACATCACCGCTTGGAAAAATTTCTTCTAAGGTCGAAATCTCTTTCAACGCAGACGTTTATTCTGAATCAATAGAGGCGAACAGTGCTGCGGAAATTTCTTCAGCGGCAATAACGACTTCGGGCGGACAAGGTTATAATTCAACGGTCAAAATAACTGGAACACAAGCGAAACTTGTTTCTGAAAATGGCGGAATTTCTTTTGTCGGCACAGTTGATATTTCTGCGGAAACTACGATTTCTGCAAATGATTCCGTTCGATTTGAGGGAATTTTTGCAGCGACTTCTGCAGTTTCTGTGGAGGCTAAATCTGTTGTTTTTGGGTCTGAGGTAAAAACAGAGGCTCGGCTTGATGTTTCTGCTATTGATAGCGATGTTCGTTTTTTGTCTGCGGTAAGCGGCTCTTCTTATGGATTTTCTGTGACAGCTGCAAATGTTCAGTTTGATTCGGATTTGGTGGCTTCTGGCGCGGTTTTGCTGGTGGCGGAGGCATATTTTTCCGGCAATGCAAAGGATAAAGTAAAGATTGAGGCGGAAAAAATTTCAGTCGGCTCGGAAAACATTGAAAAAAATCTTTATATTTCGGCATTAAAAGACGAAAATTCTGCGAAAAAAGTTGAATGGAACGCGCCTTTGAATGTTTCCGGCAGCTTGCTTTTGTTGAATGCCGATTTGTCGTTCGGAAAAGCTCCTTCTGGCGGTTCACCGGATATTTCTGTTTCAAATGACATCGTTTTTTTGAACGGAAATTCTTCTTCAATGTACAACGATGATATTCTTGCGAAATTTGAATGGCGGAGCGGCGCAAAAAATATTTTTAAATATCAAGGAACTGTGCTTTTTCCAAAAAACTTCCCGGACGGCACAGAAATCAGTTCGGAAAAATTTATTTCATCTTTGAGCGGTCTTGGCGGAATCACAATTTCTGCCGGAAAGAATTTCTACTGCAATGGCGTGAATCTTGAGGGCGATTCAGGCTGGAATTTAAAAGCTGGCGACAATGAAAGCTCTGAAAATTTTGCGGTCGTATATAATTCTTCAATAAAAAACTGTTCGTATTCTTCTTCTTCTGGAAACGGAATTTCTTATTTTGCGGCGGCGGAAGCAACGGATGGTGGTGGAAACAGCGAAAATGTCTGTTTTGGGCATCCTGAAATTTCTCTTGCACGGACAATTTATGACGATGTTGTTGAAATTTCTTTTAAAGATTCAATTTCTGGAAAATCTTTAAAAATTGAAAACTCGAACAATGAAATTTGGAAAACTTTTGCCAACTCTTCGAAATTTCTGACTTATGAAAATGACGGTAAAAAAATCAGTTTTGCAGGAACTTATATTGACGCGGAATGTACGAAATCTACAGAAAATAAGGGCGACCTTGAAAAATTCTATTTGAAAGCACCTGAAACCTGGAACACGGATGCGACTGGAGGAACTTCCGGGGTGGCGCAAAGTACTGATATGAATGGAAATCATCGGGCTGCAATTCCGTATCTGAACATTGTGCGTGCGGTTTCTGATGATTTTTCGGGGCTTCTTGATGAACACAAAAATCGAATTGCAAACTATGATGGAGAAAAACGTTTTGTTGATGTTGAGGATTCTTGCCCGCCTGTGCTGGTTGCGGTTCGAACTGGCCAGGAATTGCATCAGGAATTGCCGGAAAATCAGAATCCTTATGATTCACATAATTTTTTGGAATTTCAATATTCAGAGGAAATTTTTGCCGATAAAAGTGATTCTTCAGCTTTAAATGTTCAAAGTTCAGAAAAGTTCGGCGGAATGAAAAATCTTTCTTCAGAAAGCGGATTTGTTGTGTCGGGCCTTGTTCAATTTGAGTGGGGAAAAATCAGTTTAGGCTCGGAATCTGGACTTTCCGCTGAAAAATTAAATTCGATTTACCGCAATTTTGCAGTTTCAACTTCGGAAGGCGTTTTACCGCAAACTCATCGTTTTAGAATTTCTCTTGCCGGCTATCAAAGTCAGTCTGCCGCGGAAAATCCTTCTGGCTTTCCATATTGGCCGGGTTATATTGATTCTGAAAATACGGAAATTCCTTCTGGAAAAATTGTTCAGCTTCCTTTTGACGACGCGAACAGCGAAAATAGCACGGATTCGGATTTTAATGATTTTATAAAAGATGCTAAAGACAACAGTCTGCTTGTAAAATCAAGGAAAAACCACGAGCTGCAAACACTTTCGGTGATTTCGGATTCAACAAAAGATTCCTTTGAGACAGACTGGAACAATTCTGTTTATGGCTTGTGGGATTTGTCTGCGCCGGTTTTTGCGTTTTATCATTCTTTGCGCTCAAATGAGGGCTTGTGAAGCTTCTGACACAGTTTTGAACCGAATTGAATTTCACGTTTTTGACAATTCAGAGGAATTTTTTAATGATTTGGGAGCGGAATGGTATTCACATTTTGGCTGGGGAAAAGATAAAAAAACGCTTTTTGCGGAAGATTCCTATGCCTCTGATATTTTTGGTGGTTCACGTCCGTTTGGAAATTCTTCAGGTGCTTCTGCAAAAACTTCCGGCGGAATAAGATATTCAACGCTCTACAATAAATCTTCTTATTTTAAATACGGAATTGACTCGGATTCGCCAGCGGAGGAATTCAAGGATTCAGCTATAAAATCCGGGGCTTCAAGCTCGCTGTTTTTGTCGCAAATCAGAAAGCCACGTGAGATTTCTTCAAATGATTCGCTTTATTTTTCAATTTTTTTGAAAGATGGAACAAATCTTCCGCTTAAAACGAATTTTTCAATCAAATTTGATGAAAAAGCCTGCGTGACTGACCTTGCCGGAAACCTTATGAAATCCGCGGTTGTAAAATCAGTGGACTTGGTTCCACCGCGTTTCAATATGACTTCCGCAAAAATTTCCGGGAATAAGCTTTACATCGTCTTTAACAAGAAAATAAGTCTTGTGCCAGTTGAACTTGAAAATTCAGACGGAACAACAGAATCTTTTGGAATTGCAGATTCCTTGCGCTTTATAAAAATTCCGGAAAATCCGCACAAATTTGATGAGGATGAAGATGTGGTTTCCGACCTTTACATTGAAAAAGGAATTCCACCACAGGAAACTTATTCCTCAGACACGTTCACTGGGCTTATTTTTACGTTGAATAGGAATGTAACTCTTGAAGATGTAAAGAATTATTACATTCAATGCTTTTCGCCTGGTTCGGGAAAATTTGTTGATCCTTTTACAGGCATATCAGATGTAAAGGTTACTTCTGTTACAGACATAAACGGAATTTATATGGCAAATGGCGAGGCTCATGCGTTGAGTGATTTTGCAGTTAACGCGGTGAATCCAGTTTATGCCTACGACGACAGGTTTTTGGACGAGAATTTCGGTTTTTCAGCTTCTGATGCGAAGCAAAGCAATCTTTCTGTCCATGACTGGAACAAGGAGCAGCAAAATGACGGAACTTTGCTTACTGAGCATGATATTTTTGTTGTGACTTTTCAGGATTCGGGAATTTCCGGTTCTGCTGAAAAATTGCCAGAAAAAATAATTATGTATTACGACAACGCACCGGATTCAGATTCTGTTTCCTCAGAATATAATAAAAATCTTGAGGAAAATCTTCGCGTCTGGATTCCGTCCTTTGTTCCGTATGGAGAGTATTCAAATTCTTCTGTGGAAAAAGTTTCTCCAATTTTGGCTCTTTCATCTTCAACAAATTCCAGGAATTTTTTTGTTTCCGGTGAAATTGACAAAAATATTGCAAAATTTTCTGTTGATTGGGAAACCTTGAGCAAAAATGGATATTCATCTGGAAATCAGATTTCATTCCTTTTTGGTTTGGCTGAATCTGATGGCTCTGCGACAAAAATTTGTCACGCACCGGCTTACGATGAAATCTCTGGCGTTTATAAACTCGAAAAACAGCCGCTTTTTGCATTGCGCCTTAAAAATTCAAATGATCCGGTTTCTCTGGATTTGTGGTCGTTCAGGCTGAAAAGCGCGGTTCTGCAGCGTGGAAATGTAACGATTTTTAACAATGTTATTGATGTGAACAAGGGAGAAATGTCCGTTGTACGCGTAAATATGCCTTCAGAAGGAAGACTGGATGTAATTGTGATGACTCTTGACGGAAATATAATCCGTTACCTTCAGCACGGAACTGCTTCAGCCGGCGAGCATAATTATTCATGGAACGGAACTTCAAAATCCGGCAAAAAAGTTGCCCGCGGACTTTATTTTGTCCGTGTCTTTGGAAACGGCATTGATGAAACTAGAAAAATAATGGTTGTAAAGAACTGACCAATTCTCTATACTTTTAGAGTTATGAATTCAAAAGAAAGGCTTTCGCAGCGTTTTGAAGATATTGGAAGATTCTTATCGCCGGACTTGTGTGCGCTTCCGGGTACTCTTGAAAACATAAGCCGTGAAGGCTGCAAAATTCATTATTCGTTTCCTGTTTCTGTAGACATGAACTGCGATTATGAATCAAAAATTACTTTCTCTCGCGCGGCAAACGAAAGTCTTGCGCTGATTTGTCATCCATGCTGGGTAAAATCAGAAGGAAGCGGTACTGATATTGGATTTCAGATACTTCCTTCAACAGACTATATGCGTCTTGAAAAATATATAAAAAAACTTGACAGCGACTCGGAAGACAGTCTTTCTGATGAAATAAGCGATTCAATATGCCAGATAATTTGATGAAAATACAAGACCTTCCGGGAGCGGCGTTTCTTGCTTATCCGGATATGACAGGAATGCTGCAGACGGAGCTTTCGGGGCGTTTGCATTTTAACTCAAAGCCTGCGGCGGTTTACGGAGAACTCCTTTATTACAGTGATTTTCCTGTTGATTCTGTAAAAACTCCCGATGATTTGCCTTATTGGGCCCGCTCTGCAATGCTAAAGCCGCGGATTCTTGATTTTGAATCGATAGGCGAGGCCGCTAATTCCTTAAAAAATATTCAGAGAAACTGGGCGCCGTACCAGTACCAGTATTTCCGCCGTGCAAATTTAATTCAGGAAAAACTGCCTTACATTAATTTAAAGCCGCGCTCGTTTCCTGTGAAAATTCCTGCTAAACCGATAGGGCTTTACACATTGATTTCAGAAAAACAGATGATTTTCAGCGCGGAAACCTCAAGTTTTCTCCCGGCAGGAAAAATAACCTTTCTGGAAGACCACGAAAATCCGCCTAGCCGCGCATATTTAAAAATTCAGGAAAGCCTTGCAATGGCAAACCTTTTGAACGGCACGGAATTTCCGAAACCCGGAGAACACTGCTTTGAAGCCGGAGCGTGTCCCGGCGGCTGGACGTGGGTTCTGGTTGGACTCGGGGCTTCTGTCCATGCCGTTGACCGCGCGGAGCTTTCCCTAGAGCTTATGGAAAATCCTCTGGTAAAATTTCAGGCGCACGATGCGTTTACGTTAAAACCGCAGGATGTAGGCTTTTGCGACTGGGTTTTCAGCGATGTAATATGCTACCCGGAACGGCTTTTAAAGTGGGTTAATGAATGGCTGGAAAGCGGACTGTGCAGAAATATGATTTGCACAATAAAAATGCAGGGAGAACCGGACTGGAACATCATAAAGCAGTTTTCAGAAATTCCTGGCAGCCGGATTGTTCATTTGAACTACAATAAGCATGAACTGACCTGGATTCATACCTGCTGACTCGTGCGCCGGTGGCTGAAAGAGGTCGTTCAATTAAAGATTTTTCTGATAAGAGTCGAGATGTCTTTTACAACTTCAACGCCTTCTGTTTTTTCTGCCGCAAAAATGTTCTTAAAACCAAGACCTTCCGCGGTTTTTGCCCTCTGCCGGATTTTTGAGACAGCGCGGATTTCGCCTGCAAGGCTTAATTCTCCAAAAATTGCGCTTCCCGCCGCGACAGGCCTGTCCGTTCTTGCGGAATACATAGCGACCGCTAGCGCCGCGTCGACAGCGCTCTCGCTAAGCCTTATTCCTCCGGCTACATTTATGTAGATGTCCTGTCCAAGAAATTTTATGCCTACGCGCTTTTCAAGAATTGCCGCGATTCTTGAAACTCTTGCGGATTCAATCTTGTCTGTAAAGACCCTGGAAATCGCGGCCTTTGCCGGTGCGGTCAGAGCCTGTATTTCAACAAGAAAAACCCTGTTCCCCTCAAAAACTGCGCAGCAGGCGACGCCGGCAGGCTGGTTTTCCCTTGTTTCCGAAAGAAACATTGTCGCCGGATTTAGAACCGGTGCAAGACCTTTTTCCGTCATGTTAAAAATTCCAAGTTCATCAACTGAACCGAATCTGTTTTTCTGCGCATGAAGAAATCTTACGTCATCGCTGTTTCTTTCAAAGGAAATTACAGTGTCAACCATGTGCTCAAGAGTTTTTGGGCCGGCAATCGTCCCTTCTTTTGTAACGTGCGCAGTCATCAGCAAAACTGAATCGCGTTCTTTTACCCAGCTGATAAGCTCGTTCGAGCAGTATTTAAGCTGATTTATTGTTCCGGGAATAATACCGGCTTCCGCGGAATAAACTGTCTGTATTGAATCAATTATCGCGATTGCCGGATTTATTTTATCCATCGCATCAAGGATGTCTTCCAGCCTCATTGTGCATAGAATCTCTATGCCTTTGCATTCAAGATTCAGCCGTTCTGCGCGTTCTTTTATCTGGGCGCCGGATTCTTCCCCGGAAACGTACAGAATTCTTCCGCATCCGGTTTTTGCCGCCGCGGCCGCCGTCTGAATAAGCAGCGTCGATTTTCCAATTCCAGGCTCGCCGCCCAAAAGAATCGCGGAACGTTTTGTTGCTCCGCCGCCAAGAACGCGGTCAAATTCTCCAATTCCGGTTATAAAACGCAGATTGTCCTTGGCCTTGATTGATTCCAGCGGCACAGGCTTTGCTTTTTCACTGATTGCAGAATTGTTTCTTGAAGCGCCTTGCGCATTTGAATCTATTATGCATTCTTCAAGAGAATTCCATTCTCCGCAGTCAGGGCAGCGCCCAAGCCACTTCGGCTGGCTGTACCCGCAGTTTGAACATTTGTAAACAATCGAGCCGTTCTTTTTCGCCATAAAAAATCCTCTTGCGCAATCTTAAAGCATTTTTTTAATTCGCTGAATCTTAAGATATTTTTTTTCTTGAAATTTCCAATAATTTTATATTCTAAAAGGATTGTGCTGCCGAGAAATTGATTTTCGCCTTTCTCAGTTTTGCCAGTTCTGTCTCGTTTTCTGCAATCGGATTAAAATCCAAGTGAACTTTTGAATATTGCTTCAAAAGCCGCAGTTCTTCCTTTGAAATTTTTTCTATCCGATTGTCATAAATCAAAAGTTCCGGCTTGTTCTGAACATTTATAAACGGAGGAATGAAATTTAGTGAACAAACAGAAGTTATTTTCCAAGGTTCATTTTTATAAATATTGCAAAAATCAGAGCCTTCTATATAAAGTTTTTTCAGTTTTTGTAATTTTGAAAGGTTGATTTTATTTTCTTTAATTTTTTTGTATTTGCTTATATCTGCTGAAAATTGTATTTCTGCATTTTCAAGATTTGAAAGATTTTCCAAAAAATTTAATGAAGAAATCCAGCAGTTCATTAATCCTAATGTTTTTAATTTTGTTAAATTTGATAGAAAACTGTAATCTCCAGTGTATCGTAAAAAATAAAAGCATAAATTTTCGGTTTCAGAAAAATTTTCAAAGCCTTCAATTGAAATTATTTTTTTTATAGGTAATTTGTTTCCATCCACAACAATCCATTCAGCAGAATTGTCAAAAGTGAGAGTAGAGAAAGTTCTGTCTTCTGCTATGAATTTTATTTCAAAATTTTCTGCAAACATTATTTCAAAAATAGAGAAAAGTATAAGAAACAATATTCTTTTCTTCATATAAAACTCCAATTCTAAAATTTTCCCAATAAAAAGAGCTTTTATTGGGAAAATTTTTATCTATTAATTTAAGGAAACAAATTTTAATTTTCCCGGACCACCATTTAGTGCACCGGCATTTTTGTCTTTAGCAAAATTTTGAGGAACTAAAGTTTCGCCTTGTTCGAATCCATTGTTTGAAAAATATTTGTAGCTTCCGCCATTTTCTATTTCACAATATTCCATATGATCAAACGTTCCATCCCCTGTCCAATCATAGAAAATATATCCTTTTTTGCCTGCTAAGCTTGAATTGAAGTCAGCGGCTTCATCAGCGTAATAATTATTAAAAATTGCGTCTACAGTTAATTCGTTGCCATCCCAAGATTTGTTTTTCTTTCCAGCGGGATTTAATCCAGCATCTACTGCATGATTCCAGGCAATGATGTCGCAGTGAACTTTGCTTGGATCAGCGCAAATCTGATGTTTAAAATCTGAGGAACTGTTTCCCGGTGTTGTTGGTTCGTTTATCGGATTGTTTTTAGGTTGTGAATTTCCAGAGCCTGTGCTTGAACTTGAGCCGCCGCTAGTACCTGAGTAACCATATCCAGAACGTCCTGTGCCTGAAACGCTTGAAGTTCCTGAATAGCCTCCGCCGTTCATGCCACTTGTGGAAGTTGAGTAACCTCCGTTTCCGCCTGTTGTTGAATTGGTTTTACTTCCGCTGCCTTTTCTTAATCCTGTTGTATAAGAAGAAATGACAGCGCCAGTTTTAGTGTTTACCGTTGTATAAGTTTCAGAGCCGTCAGAATTCTTTCTGCTTGTTGTCAACGTGTCTTTATCTCTTCTTACAAAAGTTGGTTTTCCAACTGGTGTTACACTTGTGTTTCCTCCAGAGGAACAAGAATTTCCACCGCCGCTAGTACCTGAGTAACCTCTGGAGCTCCCTCCACTTGAACTGCTGTATCCGCCATTCATTTTTAAAAGCTCAGAATACGTTAGTTCTCTAAATTTTCCTTGCAAATTTTTCATATTTGCTCCTATCATTTTTAGTCTGTGCAGTTAATTTTTTTTTCACTTAAATACATATAAAACAAAATCAACATTAATCAAAAGAACCAAAACACCGGGTTTTCGCGAATATGCAAAAAACCGGTATTTTGGCATTATGAATAAAAACAGAATCAAACAATATTCTGCACAACTTTATATCGCAAATAAATTTAAAAAACAGAAATAAAACACAAATTTTTTTACAAAAATTTTAAAAAATCTCAAAACAACAAAAAATATTTAATTTTTGTTTGTAAAAGTCGTTCCCGGCGCAATCGATTCTGTAACCCAGGTGTTTCCCCCGATTATGCTGCCTTTTCCAATCACTGTGTTTCCGCCCAGAATCGTGGCGTTCGCATAAATCGTCACATCGTCTTCTATAGTAGGATGCCGCTTTTTGTTCATCAGTTCCTTTTTTACGCTCAGTGCGCCCAAAGTTACACCCTGGTAAAGCTTTACGTTGTTCCCGATTATTGTCGATTCCCCGATTACAACGCCGGTTCCGTGGTCAATAAAAAAAGATTCGCCGATTGCCGCACCCGGATTTATGTCGATTCCCGTCCGTCCGTGAATGTGCTCGCTCATAATTCTTGGAATAATTGGAATTCCGTTCCTGCAAAGAAAATGCGCGATTCTGTAAACTGCAATCGCCTGCAGTCCCGGGTAAGAGATAATCACATCCTCGTTGCTTTTTGCCGCGGGATCGCCTCTGAACGCCGCCGCGACGTCCAGCATCAGGAGCCGCCGGATTTCAGGAATTTCTTCAATTAAAGCGAAGGTTGTTTTTTCTGCCAATTTAAAGCAGTGCGAATCCCTGAATTTTTTGTCATCCTCAATATTTTTGCAAACCGTATACGCAAGCGCCTTCTGAATTTCTTTTGTCAGCACGGTGATAATATGGTTCACTTTTTGCCCGGTTATATACCGTATGTTTGTGGGCGTAATATCTTCCGCGTTCTTAAATCCCGGAAAAACAAGCGTCTGCAGCTCATTCAGAACCGCGATTACATTTTCCCTGTTCGGAAAATTTTCGGCGCCAGTCCGGTTTATTCCGCCATATCTGTCGTAAGAATCAAGAATTCCGTCAATAAGCATATCAATATTCATCAAAAAATCCTCTTTTTTGCAGTCTTCATAAAAATATGGGTGTGTCCTGCCGTTCGGCAGGCCGGGCTTTTCAGGGCTGCGGCTTCCGCCTCCGACCAAACGCAGGCGTTTGTTTTCGCGCATTTTTCCAAAATGCGCTCACACTCGCCGGCAAAAAAAATAATTTGCCTGCAAGTTGTTTCAGCCGGCTGTCGAGTTTTGCTTTGCAAAACTCGCTTTTATTTCTTCCCTAGGGAAGAGTGTTTGCAAGCAAGTATCTCTCACAGTCGTCGGCATATCGGGTTTTGTCCGCCCGGTGCCACAAATACTTATACCATAAATCCGTGTAAAAGACCACAATCACAAGGTTCTGTTAAAATATAAATCAGCCGGATTTCAATTTTTTTTCAAATAGTCAGAAAAAAATCTATTTGATTTGTAATAGGTTGAATATCGAGTTTTTTTGCAAAAAGAATAAAAGCGCAGGCAGATTTGCAATTTGTGAAGATTTTTGGCGATTGAATTAATTAAAGTGCGGAGCACCCGAATTAATACAAGCGTAGCGCGAGCCAAATCCATCTGAGCAAATTGGAAATATGCCGAAAGCGTTCTTTCGTAATTTGTAAAAAAAACTCGAAATTAAGCCTAATATTTTAAAATTCAAAAAAAAATCAATTGACATAAAAACCGCTCTTCTATATAGTAATAAAACGCATATTTTGAAGACTAAAAAGGTGTGCTGAACGCCCTTGTAGCTCAGCCGGTAGAGCGCAGCCATGGTAAGGCTGAGGTCTGCGGTTCGAATCCGCACGGGGGCTCAAGTTCTTCAATGTTGCTGGAACGAATTTAAAATTTATTTAGGAGTATAGATATGAGTAGCAAGAAGAAGGGTGCAGTTGAAATCATCGCTTTGCAGTGTTCAGAATGTAAACGTAAGAACTATACAACTTACAAGAACCGTAAGAATATCACCGGCAAGCTTGAATTGAAAAAGTATTGTCCGTTTGAACGCAAGCACACATTGCACAAAGAAACAAAGGCAAAATAAGCTTTTGCATAATTAATTTGTATATTGACTGTCTGTTTTCTCGGACAGTTTTTATATAGGGCAGTAGTTCAGTTGGTAGAGCAGCGGTCTCCAAAACCGCCTGTCGTGGGTTCAAATCCTGCCTGCCCTGTTTTTTATTACTACGTTGTTGGAGGAATTATGTCAAAAATCGGTCAGTTTTTCCGTGAAAGCAAAGCAGAATTGAAAAAAGTAGTATGGCCATCACGTGATGATGTTGTTTCATCAATCAAGGTTGTAATTATCTCCACGATTGTTGTTGCTGTTATTCTCGGTTTGTTGGATTTTGCTTTTACAGAAGCGTTCCGCGCAATAATGAAATAGGGTAAGCAAAGAATGTCTAGAAGTTGGTACATGCTTCAGGTTTTTGTTGGTCATGAAGCAAAAATAGAAAGAACAGTCAGGACTCTTCTTGAAAAAAAAGAGCTTGACTCAGCGGTTGTAACAGATGTAAAAGTTCCGCTGGAAGAAGTAATAGAAATAAAAGACGGCAAAAGAAAGGCCAAGCATGTTAATTTTATGCCAGGTTATCTTATGGTCGAGCTTGACCTTCCTGAGTTAGGATGGAAAGATACCTGCTCAAAACTTCGCAAGGTTCAGGGAATCATGGGTTTTGTAGGAACTGATTCAAATGTCAGACCGCGCCCGATTTCAACTGCCGAGGCAAAAAATCTTCTTCAGAAAATCGGTGTAATAAAATCTGAAAAAAGCGTACGCATTCAGCAGAATTTTGCTGTCGGCGATATTGTCAAGATTACAGACGGACCGTTTGCTTCGTTTCAGGGCAACATCGAAGAAGTTAGCGATGAAAAAGAAAAGTTGCGCGTAAATGTACAGATTTTTGGTCGTGCGACACCAGTTGAAGTAAATATGCTTCAGGTGGAACGAGTTAATTAGAACAAAATTTCAGGTGTCTGCATGCCAATGCGGACATTACCTGTTTTTGGGAGAAATACACGTCCGTTGGACAAAGGTATTTCGTTAGAGCGGTTTTTATGACTGCTCACACCAATTTAGGAGAATCAAAATGGCAACAAAGAAGGTAACAGCCGTAATCAAATTGCAGTGCCCAGCTGGCGCAGCTACTCCGGCTCCTCCGATTGGTCCTGCTCTTGGACCTCATGGCGTTTCTGCGCCGAAGTTTGTCCAGGAATTCAACGACAGAACAAAGACTATGGAAAAAGGACTTATCATTCCTGTAGTTCTTACTGTCTATGCGGACAAATCTTACACTTTCATTCTTAAGACTCCTCCAGCAGCAGTTCTTATTAAGAAAGCTCTTAAACTTCAGAAAGGTTCTGGAAATCCGCTTCTTAACAAAGTTGGAACTCTTTCAAAGAAAGACCTTGAAGAAATTGCAAAGACAAAGCTTCCGGACGTTAACGCTAACGATCTTGAGGCGGCTAAAAAAATCATCGCCGGTACTGCGCGCAGTATGGGTGTAGAGGTGGAGCAGTAATATGAAACACGGAAAGAAATATCGCGCATCTGCCGCAAAATATGATCTTACAAAAAAATACGATGTTGCTGCTGCTTGTCAGATGGTAAAAGACATGAAGGTTGCGAATTTTGACGAGACAGTTGAAGTTCATGTAAACCTTAAAATGGATAAATCTACATCAGTACGTGACACACTTGTATTCCCAAATCAGTTCAAGGGTGAAAAACGCGTTCTTGTTTTCTGTAAGGGAGATAAAGTTGACGAAGCTCTTAATGCTGGAGCGGCTTTCGCAGGTTCTGATGAATACATTGAAAAAGTAAAGGGTGGCTGGCTCGACTTTGATGTTGCGGTTGCTACTCCTGATATGATGAAAGATGTAGGTCGTCTTGGTATGGTTTTGGGCCGCAAGGGTCTTATGCCTAACCCTAAGACAGGAACTGTAACCAACGATATAGTTGCTGCGATCAGCGAACTTAAGAAAGGTCGTACAGAATACCGTGCAGATAAAGGCGGAGTAATCCACATTGCTGTAGGTAAGCTTTCTATGGAACCGGCTAAAGTTGCGGAAAATGTTAATGTACTTTTGTCTGAAGTTGCAAAAAAAGCTCCGAACGGAGTTGTGCAGAACTTCATTACATCTGTATCCCTCAGTTCAACTATGGGCCCAGGCGTTTGGGTTGACATGAAGGTAGGTGAATAATTATGGCAATGTTGGCACATAAAGTTCAGTCTGCTAAAACAGCAGCTATTGAAGAAGCAAAAAAGACATTTGCAGATTACAACAGTTTTATTTTCGCTGATTTCCGCGGAATGACTGTAGAGCAGATTACAAGTCTGCGCAAAAAACTTCGTGAGCAGAATGCAGTTCTTAAGGTTGTAAAAAACAATTTTGCACGGATTGCGTTTGAAGAAATGGACATCAACGATGTTGCGGAACTTCTTAAAGGACCTACAGTTGTTGCAATGGCCAATGCGGATGCTAACGTTGTGGCGAAAACACTTTTTGATTTTGCAAAAGAAACTCCTGTTATTACAGTAAAAGGTGCTTGTGTAGAAAAAGAAGTGTACGACGCTGCGAAAATCGAGGCGTTCTCAAAAGTTCCTGGAAAGAAGGAGCTTATCGCAATGCTTATGTCTGCAATCAACGGACCGGCTCGTCAGTTGGCTGCGACAATCAAGGCGTATGCAGAAAAGAAAGAAGCGGAAGGCTCAAACTAACTGCTTGATTTCTTTTAATAATGATTCTTATGAATCTATACACGGTCAGGCTTCATAGCTGTCGACTGTCCGTGGTAAAACGCAGAAACATTCGTATGAATGCCTACTGCGCAACCTGATGGTTGAATATATTAAAAACATATTTGTGAGGAAGACAATATGGCAGCATTAACAACAGATCAGATTCTTGATGCGATCTCTGGAATGACAGTTCTTGAATGTTCAGAACTTGTAAAGGCAATGGAAGAAAAATTCGGTGTAACAGCAGCAGTAGCAGTTGCAGCAGCTCCTGGAGCAGCAGCTGGTCCGGCAGCAGAAGAACAGACTGAATTCACTGTATCTTTGGATTCATTCGATGCAGCTAAGAAGATTCCAGTTATCAAGGCTGTTCGCGAAATCACTGGTCTTGGTCTTGGCGAAGCAAAAGCTCTTGTTGAAGGCGCACCAAAAGTTCTTAAAGAAAGCGTAAGCAAAGCTGATGCTGACGAAATGATTAAAAAGATTGAAGAAGCCGGTGGTAAGGCTTCTAAAAAATAAGTTATTTTTAGAAATGGCTTGATAAATCAGAAGGGGGTGCCTGAAAAAAAATCAGGTATCCCTTTTTGTGCGTTTACTATATTATTCAGATCTTTTAAAATTATAATAATTGCCTTTACCCAAGGCGAAAGCGGATGTTTCTGTGCTGTGCAGAGTTTCTTGCATGTAGCAGATTCTGTCTGAACTTAAAATTATGGGGGCAATGATGTTCGCAAAGACACGAACAATCAACCGGCAGTATGTTGGTAAGGATATTAAAAGTTTTATCGATATTCCTAACCTTATTGCCATTCAAACTTCTTCTTATGAAAGTTTTCTTCAGGCTGAACGGCTGAAGAAAGGTGAGCCATTGCTTAATCAGGGATTGCAGGAAGCGTTTAACACTACATTCCCTATTGAAAGTCCGAATGGCGACATGTCTCTTGAGTTCGAATATTATGAACTTGATTACGCTAACATTAAATTTTCAGAACTTGAATGTAAACAGAAAGGTGTAACTTATTCTGTTCCTTTAAAAGCAAGAATCGATCTTGTTTTCTTGAATGACGGTCATATCATCCAGAAGGATATTTATATGGGCGATATTCCGCTCATGACAGACAGGGGAACATTTATCATAAACGGTGCGGAACGCGTTGTTGTTTCTCAGATTCACCGTTCGCCTGGCGTTATTTTTACGCATGACAAAGATGTTTACGGAAGCCGCATTATTCCTTACCGCGGTTCGTGGCTCGAATTTGAAATCGACCAGAAAAAAGAGTTGATTTATGCAAAAATCGACCGTAAAAAGAAAATCCTTGGAACAATATTCCTTCGTGCGCTTGGCTATTCAACGCGTGAAGAGATAGTCCGTTGTTTCTATAAAACAGAAACTGTAGATGTCATTGATTCTACTGAAGAACGAGAGGCTCTGGTTAACAAAGTTCTTTCTGAGGCAGTTATCTTAAAGGACGAAAATGGCGAAGAAAAGCGTTTGTTCAATGCCGGCGTTCGTCTTCATCCTCATGACGTTGACACATTGATTTCTAATAAAATCTCAAAAATCAATGTTATAAAATTCAATACAAAAAAAGATCCGAACGATAAGGATGAAAAAAATGATTCCCTTGATTCGGAAATTATCATCAACTGTTTTGAAAAAGAAGAGGTTCGTTTTGTAAAAGAAGGCTCTGTCGACATGGAAGTGTCTAAAGAAGATGCTTTGAATGCCGTTTATGCAATTCTTCAGCCGGGCGAGCCTACCCTGAACTTCGATGAAGGGTCGGAGAAAACTCCAGGATACTGATAGCAAAGCACTTTCTCGAAATTATCAAGCAAGTTCAAATCCTTGATGATGCCTTCGATGTCGCGAGGATAAAGCGAATTGTCCTCGTTGAACAGGAACACTTCCTGGTCGAACCAGAAATGCGCACCTGCCTTATCGCAAAGTGCCTGAAGAATGTCGGCAGCTTCCTTTCCGGTGATGTCACCCTCCGGCATTCTTGCGAATCCGAAAGGACACAGGATATCGAGGTATTGCAGCATTCTCTCGTATGTAGGCTCTGCACCCTTTACACCAAATGAGTTAGTGGCAAGCATAATAGGCTTGGCAGGAGCCAGCGCGCGGCAGAAAGATTTGAACTCCTTCATGAAATCCACTATCTGGTCTCTTCTCATCTGACGCTTCTCCTCGGTCCATTCCCAGTTGTCCAAACTACCGCCGGACTCTTCGGATACATAGAAACCATAGAAAGAAGGATGGTGGCCATAAATGTCCCACAGTTCCTGTGCTACATTCTTATGCCAATCAAGCGATTCTCGAGTAAAGTCAAACCAAGCGAAAAGGCCCACGCCTGGCATTACCTTCATACCAAGCTTGTCAGCTTCGCTGAAAATAGCCTCGAGAGGGTCTTTGGCGGTAATCTCCATACGGCCCGG
>OIXL01000147.1_pt1 | contig 40466 bp, 42 predicted proteins | sample 1587761 | NCBI WGS metagenome assembly OIXL01 (sample SAMN03283246) | human gut metagenome | biome: human-associated habitat; material: feces | host: Homo sapiens | place: Peru | collected 2012 | reverse complement strand
ATCTTCAGTCCATTAAAAAGTTCCTTCTTGCCCTCAAAATATGCCTTTAAGGTTGAAAGAAAAAGACTTTTTCCAAAGCGGCGCGGGCGGCTAAGAAAATAAACCTTTCCTGAATGCACAAGAGTGTATATAAATTCCGTCTTGTCTATGTAAATGTAATTGTTTTTTCGTAAGTCTTCAAAGCTCTGGATGCCAATCGGCAGTTTTCTGATATTTTGCATGGAAAAATAATAACATAGAAAAGAGGAAAAATAAACCGATGATTTTTTTAGTTTTTTATTCCTAAAGGTAAAGAGAGAACTTTGTGTATTTTAGTGTCTTATAATAAACTGCCAGTAATACAAATGTGGGAAAAAGTGCATGAATTTTTGCTTTATAGAAATGGGTTTTAGTTTTTTTGCAAAAATATAGAATGTTTTTTCCTGTTTTCTTTTTAAGGCTCTGCCTGCTATATCTAAACAGATTTTTTGATTATAATCTAACGCCGAAAGATTTCCATAACCATATTTCGATACAATAAATTCTTCTAGAGTTGCAATTTTTACTGAAAAATCTAATTGTTTTTCTTTGTGTTAGACAATATCAGATAATTGTGCTACTCTATATTCCATAAATCTCTTTTGTGGAAATCTATGGAATCGCTAAATCTCGTTTTATGCTCTGATAATAATTTTGTTATTCCGACATTGATTGTAATTGACTCTATTTTAAGGCATAATGCAGAAAGTTTTTTTGCAGTTTTTATTGTTACAACAGGATTTTCTCAAAAAAATATAGAAACAATAGAAAATTTTTCAAAACAGAGAAAAAATCAGGCAAAAATAGAAATTATCACAGCAAACGATGATATTCTAAAAGACTGTCCAATAAAAAAGGGCGACCACGTTTCTATAGCTGCATATCTACGGATTTTACTGCCGTCAATCCTGCCAAAAAATATAAACAAAATTCTCTATCTTGACGGCGATATTATTTGTGTATCTTCTATTTTGGACTTTTACAATGCAGATATTGCAAGTAAATCTTGTTCAGCTATAAGAGATGAGCGGAACAATGATGAAGAGATTTTTAATCGGCTGGAATATCCAAAAGACTGTGGATATTTCAACTCTGGTGTAATTCTAGTAAATCTTGATTACTGGCGAAAAAATGATATTCAAAACAAGACTTTGAACTATATTGTCAGCAACAAAGAAAAGTGCTTATGGCATGACCAGGATGCGCTCAACGTAACTCTTGCAGGAACTGTTGATCTTGCAGACTTTAGGTACAATCTTACCCAGGGCTTTCTTTTTGACAAAAAACAGTTAAAAATAGATTCAAAATATTATCCAAAGATTGACTGTGCAATTAAACATCCATGTTTGATTCATTATTGCGCAACATACAAGCCCTGGCATATTGAATGTAACTCACCTTTTAAAAAACTATGGCGGCAAAGTTATAAAAAAACATTTGGAAAAAACTGTCGCTTGCAATTCAAAAACAAAGGCGCAGCAAGAATAAAATGGTGCATAAAGTTGATTTTGAACACGCTAAATATAAAAAAATACGCAGATTTCAGAAAAAGCATAGTGGAATAGAAAAATGATGAATATATGCTTTGCAACTGATGACAATTATGTAAAGACAACAGCAATCGCGATAATGTCAGTTCTGCTCACGAACAAAGACGAAGAAATTTCTTTTTATATTTTATCGCAGTCATTAACAGAAGAAAACAAAGAAATTTTAAAAACTACAGTTTTAAGATACTCATCAAAAAACCAGATTTATTTTTGTATTTTAACAAGTTCAATAATTGATAAGTTTTCTTCAACAATAAAAAAAGAGGATCATGTTTCTCTTGCAGCATATTTAAGACTTTTTATTCCAAGCCTTATTCCAGATAATGTTCAGAAAATTCTTTATCTTGACGGAGATATAATCTGTGTCGATTCTTTACTCCCTCTTTACGAAACTGATTTAAAAGATTATTCAATTGCGGCGATTTATGATGATATAACAAACAAACTAGAGACTTTTGTAAGACTTAAATACGAAAAAAAAAATGGATATTTTAATTCTGGAGTTATGCTTTTAAACTTAAATTATTGGCGGTTAAATAAAATTCAAGAAAAAGTCCTTGATTTTATGCTAAAAAACAAGGAAATCTGTGTATGGCACGATCAGGATGCACTGAATAAAATTCTTAACGGAACAGTAAAATTTACTTCAATAAAGTATAACGTCTTAGAAAGGCTTTTTGAAAATGAAAACAATTATCCCACTTCATTTGACACTGAAATAAAAGAAGCCGTTGAAAATCCTGTTATAATTCATTTTGCAACAAACAAAAAACCATGGGTATATGAATCAAAGTGTCCGTTTACAGAGGTTTGGTTAAAACTTTATAAACATCTTTTTGATAAAAAGTGTTCATTATCACATTTATACAAAGGAAAGACTCTTATCTTATGGAAAATAAAAAGATTTGTTCATAAAATTGGCTTAAAAAAATATAATGAATTTGCTTATAGAGACGCATATAAATCATTAAGGCATAAGATAATATTAAAATATTTTAGTTAGCTTTGGAGATAAAAAAATGATTCCTTTGTATTCAATAATAATTCCAGTATTTAATTCAGAAAAGTATCTAAAAAATTGTTTAGTTTCAATAAGTAATCAAAATTATGATAATTTTGAATGTATTGTAATTGATGATGGTTCGACAGATAACAGTTTGAAAATTGCTAAGAAATTTGAAAAAGATAAGAGATTTAAAATATTTCATCAAAAAAACAAAGGGGTTGGCTTTGCAAGAAACTTTGGTATAACAAAAGCTAATGGAGAATATATAATCTTTATTGATAGTGATGATACTGTTGTATTTGATTTTTTTGAAAAAATAGTTAAATTAAATGCTGATGATGATTTACTTTTTTTCACAAAAGACTATCCCAATAGCATATTAAAAGTTTGCGATTTTATTGAAAAACTAGACTTGTTCAAATTAGTAGGAGCCCCTTGGGGAAAAGTTTTCAAAAAAAGTATATTGCTGGAAAATTCAATTTTTTTTCCGACCGAAATAGATTTTTGTGAAGATCTGTATTTTTTTATAAATTATTTATTAAGAATCAAGTTTATACATATTTGTAATTATGAAATTTATAATTACACAGAACTAGAAACATCATTATGCCATAATATAATTTTTAAACGGTATATAAAAACACTTGAATATTTTTATAATTTTATAATTTCAAATAATTTCCCATATGAATTTCTTTATGAAATTCCAATAAGCCATTATATACTCATGTTTGAAAGATATGAAACTAAAGATATAATGAAAACCGCAAAGATTCATAAAAAAATCAGAAAATTATGTTTTTCCCTTTCTAATAAAACAAAAGTCCATTTAATAAAACGATTTGGAAAATTTTCTATATTTTGTCTAAAATCCCCTTTTGTTATGTATTTGTTAATAATGAAGCTAAAAAATACACTAAAATCAAGAGTCGTGAAAAAAATGAGCTAGACTAAAAATTATATTTTATCTTTAAAATCCCATAATTGTTTCTAGATCCATTATTGTCATTATATTCTGGATATATAACCCATGAAGTATTGAATTCAGCACCAATGAGAAAATTCTGTGTTATAAAATACTGCACATTTATTCCATATGTTCTTATTGCTTTGTAGCATCCATATTGTTCATGTTGATGAGTTATTGAGTTGTTCCAATCGTTAGAACTTGTGTTTACTCCAAAATTGTTGAGATAATTTGAGTCTGGCCTGTTGTAATGCAAAAATAAGGTAATGTTTCCTTTTGAGAAGTAGGTACGGAGCGCAATGTACTGACTAGTTCCAAAATATCCGCTACCAGCTCCTAGTATCTGTCCATTCTGAGTGTATCCCTGAGCTATAAAACCGTGAGAATAGTAGCCCATATAGTTCCATTGAAGCTGAAAGTCCTGAGACATTTCAAAGTTGCTCCACTCAAATATTATTTCAGGTCTTATGTTAAACTTCTGAAATCTTCTAAAGAATGAAAGTTCTTTTTTTGCCCCAACAGTATAAATTGCTGTGTGAAATGGATTTGCAAAACCTTTTCCGGTATAATCATCAACTCCAAATTCTCCATAAACTTCAAAACCTACCTGCGGGAATTTCCAGGTTGTGAAGAGTGACATTTTCTGATCCTCGTCAATTCTGTTCCCAGTCTGTGAACCGTTCGTACTATACAACGGATTTAAATACTTTGCAGATTTGTCTTTCCAGTAGTTTATGCAGATTTTATTAGCACCAATAGTAAATCCCGGCAAAATAGACGGTGAGTATGCGACTGAAAATCCTGTGAGCTGGCGGTGGTTGTTTGTGTTGTCATTGTCAAAATAATCTGATTCTGTCAAATACCCAAGCCAGGCTCTACCTTCTATTTCTCCAAGATACCAGTCTGTGTATGGCATATAGACTTTTGTTTTTCTTAGTCCTATATCAAATTTCGGATAAGTTCCTGCATTGTTGCTTCCAAGCATCGGATTTAAAAATGCTGGTCCTAGCCATGGCGACTGAAATCCAAATCCAACTGTAAAATTATTCCATGAGTATCTGATTTCTGTGTCGCCCCAGTCAAATGTCCAGAATGAAGAGTCTCCATAACGCTGTACAAGATCTATGTTGCCTTTCCAAAAATATGAATATTCACTGCCATAAACTCCTGGCATATAATCAAATTCCCTGTTCTGGCTCCAGCTCATCTGCGGCTTAAAAGTTGCCTCAAATCCGAATGCTTCTACTCTTGCGCCGGCTGTAAGGCTTGTGTTGTAGCCTTTTCCTTGCCAGAGCGCGCCGTCGTTTTGTCCGTAAGGGGCTTTTGTGTTGTATGAATTGAACCATTCCGGGCCGTAGAGCTTGAGTTTTACGCTGCGGTCAATTCCTGCTGTAAACCAGTTTGTTTCTGTTGAGTCAGATTCATATAAAGTGCGTTTTGTTCCGAGATTGTTGTCTTTCCAAAGATGACTTTCGTCCGTAACCTGCCATTCACTGTCGCTGAGTGTGCGGTAGTTGAGCGTAGGGCGTTCTGCCTGTCCTGTAAGGCTTAGAAAGTCGTAGTATTCTTCTTCTGTTGATTTTAGGGCTTCCTGGGCAAATGCTGCTGAAAAAACAGAAAGCACAATTGGCATTATAAAGTTGATTTTTTTCATGTGCATATTATAGCTTTTTTGGACTGATAGAATCAACTGTAAATTTTCTTACAAACTTAAAAAATTGAAGTTTTTCTATTGACATAATTTATTCAGCTTGATATAGTATTATCACGCTTTGCAAAAGGCAATGCGGGGATGGTGGAATTGGTAGACACGCCAGCTTGAGGTGCTGGTGGCGCAAGCTGTGCCTGTTCAAGTCAGGTTCTCCGCACTTAAGGACTGCTAAATTGCAGTCCTTTTTTTTTATGCCTTTTATAGAAAAAAACTAGACAATTTTAATAAAAGTTTATAATATACTTATGTTAGGTAATTTTACTAAATTAAGGAGGATGTTATGTTTAAGCCAAGTTTTTCAAACATTCTTGTTCTTCGTGGAAAATCAGGAAAGAAAGTTTTTGATTTTATAAAAAAAGCAAGACCTGTAACAACTCCTATTATGACCTCTTTAGAAAAAGAAAATTTTGAGAGAGAGTTTTCAAAGTTTCTTTCTTCTTGTAAAAAATGAAAGAATTAGTTTTAAATACTGATAAATTTCTCCTAGAGTCTATTCAAGAAAAGAAAAATGCGAATCTTTTAAATAGTTTTAGAGCATCGCATGAGCAGATAAAAATTACAAAGCATTTCAAAAAGCTGGCAAAGAAAGAAGAAGCTGAAGGTTCTGCTAGAACTTTTGTTGTGAAAGTAAACAGTGGTAATGAAGATTTAAATTTTCTTGTGATGGCATTTACTATAAAATTGAATCCAATTCCTTATGTTTCTGAAAGTGGAAGAAAAGAACATAGCGATTTTATATCAGCTTTGCAGATAACTTATTTAGCAACAAATGAAACCATAGTCAATATGATAAAAAATTCTGTTAACTTAACAACTTCTATAGGAACTTATATTTATTCTACAGTTATAGAGCCTCTTTTGTATCATATTGCTGATCTTATCGGAAATACTGATATTGTGTATTTGTATGCAATAAATTCTATTGTAAAAAAGATATATGAAAATTGGGGATTTACGGAATTAAAAAGAACCGAAGATTTAAATTTAGTAAACAAGAAAATTCGTAAGCAGGAAGAAAACGGCTGTATATTTATGTTTAAAAAACTAGATTCAAAAAGATTAAATCCTGACTTTCAATAGGAAAAGTGAGCTTGCAATGCAGTCCTTTTTTATGCCTTGAATTGCTGTTTCAGCTAGAGAAAACTTCTTGCTATTTTTTTTGCCGGGTTTTACAATTTCAGCATGAATGCAAAAAAACTTTCGCTCCTTATAAACGCTGCTTCTGGAAAATGCGAGGCGGAGCTTGTGATAAAAAATTGCCGTGTTGTAAATCCTATAACGCGGACTGTAAAAAATGCGGACATTGCTGTGGAGCAGGGATTGATTGCCGGCGTTGGCTCGTACCGCGGAAAAACAGAAATTGATGCGCATGGGCTTTTTGCGGTTGCAGGGCTTATTGACGCCCATGTTCATATAGAGTCTTCAATGTGCACACCGGAATCTTTTGCGCAGCTTGTAGTTCCAAAAGGCACAACAACGGTAATTGCCGACCCTCACGAAATTGCGAATGTCAGCGGTTCTGAAGGAATTCACTTTATGATTAATTCCGCGCGCCGTGTTCCGCTAAAAGTTCATTTTATGATTCCGTCCTGTGTTCCCGCTACTAGCTTTGAAGATTCCGGAGCTATTCTTGATTCAGAATCAGTTGAAGAGCTTTTAAAAGAGCCTGAAATTTTGGGACTTGGTGAATTGATGAATGCGCCCGGAGTTTCTTCCTGCGATTCTGAAGTTCTGGAAAAAATATGCGCGGCAAAAAATGCCCGGAAAATTATAGATGGACACGCGCCTGGCTTGAACGGTTTTGCTCTTAATGCTTATTCTGCGGCGGGAATAAAAACTGACCATGAATGCAGTTCTCCACAGGAAGTTTTGGAACGGCTTGAAAACGGAATGTATGTTCTTTTGCGTCAAGGTTCTGCTGCCCAAAATCTGGCTGAAATTCTTCCTTCCGTAACAAAAGAAAATTCCAGAAGATGCGCGATGTGCACTGACGACAAGCATCCTCAGGATATAATTGAATCCGGTCATATAAACGCAAATCTTAAGCTTGCTGTAAAAAACGGACTTGACTGCTTTACGGCGATTGCAATGGCGACCATAAACGCTGCGGAATGCTACGGCTTGAATGATGTCGGACTGATTGCGCCAGGATATTCCGCGGACATTGTTCTCTTTAATAATCTTGAGAATTTTGAAGCTGAAAAAGTTTTTATAGACGGAAAACTCGCTGCGGAAAATGGAAAGGCTGTTTTTGAAATCCGAAACAGGGTAGACAAGGCTGTAACTCATTCAGTTCATATCAAGCCACTTATAATAGAAGATTTATCAATAAAATTAACTTCTGAAAATGCAAAAGTCATAAGTTTAAAAAATCATGAGCTTGTAACAAAGTGCGAAATCCGGAAAGTGAATTTGACTAACGGAATTTTTGACTGCAAGGAAAATCCTCAGATTCAAAAACTTATTGTAATGGAGCGGCACAAGAAAACTGGAAAAATCGGAAAAGGTCTTATAGAAAACTACGGAATCCACGGCGGAGCGATTGCCACTACAATTGCCCACGATTCCCACAATATTATTTCTGCAGGCGACAACGACAGTGACATTTTTGTTGCGGTAAATGAGCTTAACAAAATGGGCGGCGGAATTATTCTTGTAAAAGACGGAACTGTCATTGGTTCTTTGTCTCTTCCGATTGCGGGCTTGATGTCCGACAGGAATTTTGTGGAAGTAAGCCAGACTTTGAAAAGTCTTTTGGAACTTGCCTGGAACGAGCTTGGAATCAGCCGTGAAATTGAGCCTTTTATGACGCTTTCATTTTTAAGCCTGCCTGTGATTCCTGAAATAAAGCTTACTCCGCGCGGACTTTTCGATGTCAATAAGTTTGAAGTCACGCCGATTGAAGCTGACTGATATTCTTTTTTGTCATTTGTATTTTTCTAAATTTTTGATTATATTATAGTCTATGAAAAAACAACCAAACGAAAAAGAAATTTTAGGACTTCCAGCTGAAACTCAGCTTCCTTTAAAACTTAATATTCTTCCTATTGGCGGCCGTCCGATTTTTCCGGGAATTTTTACGCCGCTTATGATAAATAATTCCGAGGATATAAAAGTTATTGAAAATTCTTTGGCAGGCGATGGTTTTATTGGAATCGTCATGTTAAAAGAAGACAAGGAAAATCCGACTGTTGTTGATCTTCATAAAGTTGGAACTGTTGCCCGCATTATAAAAAAAATAAATTTGCCTGATGGCGGTGTGAATGTTTTTGTTTCTACCTTGCAGCGTTTTAAAATCCGCAAGGTCTTGAACAGTTCAAATCCTATTGCCGCGGCTGTTGAATATCTTGAGGATGAAGAGGATAATACTTTTGAAGTAAAGGCTCTTACGCGCGCTCTTATAAGTGAAATGAAGGAAATCAGCGAAAACAATCCGATGTTCAGCGAGGAAATGCGCCTTAACATGGTGAATATTGATCATCCCGGAAAAATCGCGGACTTCATTGTTTCTATTTTGAATATTGACAAAGAAGAACAGCAGAAAGTTCTTGAAATGACAAATGTTCACAAAAGAATGGAGCAGGTTCTTGTCTTTATAAAAAAAGAGCAGGAAATTTTCCGTGTTCAGAAAAAAATTCAGACTGAGCTTAATGAAAAAGTTGAAAAAAATCAGCGTGAATATTTTTTGCGCGAGGAAATGAAAAGCATTCAGGAAGAACTTGGAATTGCTGGGGATTCAAAGACAAGCGACTATCAGAAGTTTAAGTCAAAAATAGAATCATTTAATTTTAAAGGCGAAGTGAAAGAAGCGTTGGACAGCGAGCTTGAGAAATTTCATTTGCTTGATCCGCATGATCCTGATTACAACATGAGCCGAAATTATCTTGAAACGGTTTGTTCTCTTCCGTGGAATGACGAGCCGCTTGAAAACTACAATATTGAAAAAGCTTCAAAAATTCTTGAAAATGACCATTACGGTCTTGAAGATGTAAAAAAACGCATCATTGAATATCTTGCTGTGCGGATGCTAAAAAACGACGGAAAGGGTTCTGTGCTTATTCTTGTCGGACCTCCGGGAGTTGGAAAAACCAGCGTTGGACGTTCGATTGCAAATGCGATGAACAAAAAATTTTTTAGATTCAGCGTGGGCGGTGAGCATGATGAGTCCAAGATAAAAGGCTTCAGGCGGACTTATATCGGTTCTATGCCGGGACAAATTATCGAAGGCTTGAAAATTACAAAGTCAAAAGCTCCTGTTTTTATGATTGATGAAGTTGACAAGATGAATGCAAGCGCACAGGGAGATCCTGCTGCCGCATTGCTTGAGGTTCTTGATCCTGAGCAGAATTCAACTTTCCGCGACAACTATTTGAATTTGCCGTTCGATTTGAGCAAGGTTTTCTTTATCCTTACTGCGAACACTTTGGACACAATTCCTCGGCCATTGCTTGACCGCGCTGAAATAATTGAACTTTCCGGCTACATAGATCAGGAAAAAATTGAAATTGCGCGGAAATATTTGCTTCCGAAAAATCTTGTTAAAAACGGATTCAAAAAAAATCAGGTGAAATATTCAAAGCAGGCTTTTGCTTTAATTGCAACGGAATATGCAAGGGAAGCCGGAGTCCGCAATTTTGAAAAGTGCATTGATAAGATAAACAGAAAACTTGCCGCCGTGGAAGTAAGCCAGCTTGAAAAAAACGGAGCGACTGATTCTGCAAAGATTGGCGAGGCTGTTGCAAAGAAAATTTTCAGCATCGATATTCCAGAAGTCAGAAAATATCTTGGCAAGGCTATTTTTGATGAAAGCCAGATAAAAACAGCTTCTGTGCCAGGGACTGCAATTGGTCTTGCCTGGACAAGCATGGGCGGCGACACTTTGCTTTTGGAATCGATTGCGATAAAGTCTTCTAAAGGCGGGCTTCAGCTTACAGGACAAATGGGCGATGTTATGAAGGAAAGCGCACAGATTGCCATGAACTGGAGCCGTCAGTTTGCAATAGAAAATAAAATCAAGGACAGCAAATGGTTTGAGGAAAATACAGTTCATCTGCATATTCCAGAAGGCGCAACTCCCAAGGACGGGCCTAGCGCGGGAATTACGATGGCGGTAACTTTTACTTCGCTTTTTAAAGGAAAGAAAATAAAGACGAATCTTGCAATGACAGGTGAACTTAGCCTTACTGGTCAGGTGCTTCCGATTGGCGGACTTAGGGAAAAAACTGTCGCCGCAAAGCGCAACAAAATAAAAACGATTATAATTCCAAAGGCGAATGTCCGAGACCTTGACGAAATTCCAGAGCACGTAAAAAGCGGAATAAAATTTATTCCAGTGTCAAATGTTCAGGAAGTGATTGACATTGTCTTTTAGAGTATGAAATTTGCCTTTGCTTTTTTTTCTGGATTTTTTATTCTTGTTTCTGCTTCTTTTGCTTTTCCGTTTAATTTGAAACTTTCGGAGCAGGAACTCGATTCGGCTTTAAATGGTGAAATTCTTATTCGGAATATCAGCTCGTACAAAAATATTTGCCTTGATGTGGAAAATGCGGAAATAAATTCTTGCCTTGATGAATTGAAAGAGTTGAATCCGCGTTATTTTGTTGAAGTTCTTCAGATTAGGAAAGCAAATGATGGAGATGACGTTATAAAAAAACTTTCTGAGCTTCTTTCAAATGTTGAGTCTTATACAGAAATTCCTTATTATTCTGAACGGCACAAGACGACAGCTCCGCTTTATTCATACTGCAAAATTCTTTCTGATTCGCAGGTTGATGGAATTCACAGTTTTACTGTTGATATGGAAATGCCGCCTTTTGAAGTTTACACTGCGGAAATTTCGATAAAAACAGATTATGAAAATTTTCTGCTTTATAAGTCAAAAAACTTAAATGACATGGCTTGTATTTCTTTTGTGCGTGTAAAAGAAAATAATCTTAGGTCTGTTGTTACTGCTTTTAAATATAAAGAATATTGGATTATCTATGGAATTGGAGCGGCAAAAGCACCCAAAATAAAATTTTTGACGCACAGAATTGAAGTTGCCTTTATTTCTCGAGTAAAAGCATTTTGTTCTTTTGCAACATCTTTTTTAGATTGAAGCAATAGAAGTTATAAATAAGAGAGGGGTTGTCCAAAAAGAAATGGGAAACCCTGATTATTTTAAATTTACAAGCAAATTCACTAAATTTTTTGAAAATAAATTTTACAAGATATTCGTCAAATTCTTTTTCTTCATTTGAACGTAAAAAATTTGGATAGCTTTTTAACGTCTTAAAACGGATTTCTGCTGCCTTTGCAGATGTCCCAAAGACTTTTTGAATTTCTTTGGCATCCATCTTTTTGCCGCGCTTTTCAATCTCTTTTATTACTGGCTTTGGCATAAGTATTTCTGCGGCAAAGAAATTTGCCTCAAGTTCTTGCTTATTATAAAGTTCTGTATTTTTTTTTCGCCTGCGTTTAAATCATGATTGCTTTCATAATGAAAAAGCTCATGAAGTATTGAAAACTTTGAATGTGCGGGCGGCTTTGTTTCATCGTAAAAGACTGTGTAGCGTCCATTTTACTCATACAGTTCTGCCGATTCGCTTTTAAAATATACTCGTTGAAAGCCATGTTTTTCTGCCCAGTCAAACGAATGAAGCTCCAAGTCTGAAAAATCTTCAATGATTTTAGCAGTTTTAAAAGGTCAGCCTTAAAATGCGGACCCTGATAGAAACTGAAGTGCAGAAGATTCATGAGAAAACCGAAATCAAGGTTTCAGATCTTGTAGCTTTTGCAGGAGTTTCTAAAAGTACCTGGCATGAATGGCGGACGAGGAAAGGAATTGAGACAAGGCATAATCACGAAACGCCGAAATTGAACTGGTATACGCCTGAAGAAAGAACGGCTGTTGTAAAATATGTCCTCACCCACAAGAACTTCCTGTACGGCTACCGCTACCTTGCCTGGCAGATGATTGACGAAAATGTAGCCTTTGTCCGCCCTGCAAGCGTCTACAACATCATGAAAGAGTACGATTTAGTCCATAAATGGGCTAAGAATGAAGGAGAGGCAAAGAAAAAGACTTTGACCAGCCCGAGGCTCCGCATGAGCGGAAAAATTCTGGACTGGGCATTATGCGAAAATATGGAGGGAATAAACATTGAGCTTCTGGTTGCAAGAGTAAAGGAAAAGTATCCGGAAGCAAAAGCACGAATCATCCACGACAACGGAAAGCAGTTGACGGGCTTGAATGGCGGCGACCAGATTTCGCGTGTTCAGGACGATTCTTTGTTTGAAAAATATCCGTTCTGTCGAGAGCCTTATTCGGTTACTGTCTGCCGGATTGAGCCTGAAAATAATGTCCATGTGATTCTTGAGGCATTCTCCGAAATGCTGGACGAGACTCTTGTTTTTGTAGGCAATTGGGAAAAATCGGAGTATGGTCGTAGCTTAAAAGAAAAATTCAGCGTATGCAAAAATATCCTCTTGCTTGACCCGATTTACGAGCCGCATACCGTGAACTGGCTCCGCTCAAATGCTCGTGTTTATATTCATGGACACAGCGCTGGCGGAACAAATCCTTCTCTTGTTGAGGCGATGAATCTTTCTCTTCCGATTCTTGCGTTTGACTGCGTTTACAACCGTGCTACAACCGTGCTACAACCGAAGAAAAATGCCTTTACTGGAAAATTGCGGAAGATTTGCAGAATCTGATGAAAAATAAAAGCGGAAAATTTGCGGAAATCGCGCGCGAAATGGGAGAGGCGGGAAAGCGTCTTTACAGCTGGGAGCGGATTGCAAGGCAGTACAACGCTTTGTATCAGTAAATTTAAATCTGCTTTTTTCCTTCTTCTGTAATTTTGAATTTTCCGTCGCCAGTTGGAGCTGCAAAGCCTTTTGTAATGCAGCCTTCCAATGCATTTTCTATAATCAGGGGTGTTTGGGCGGAATTTTTTTCTCTGTTTTGGCAGATTTCTTCTATTATTCGCTCTTTTTCAAGAAATTCTATTTGATTGAGAATTTTTAATACTTCAGTTTCTATTTTAGTTGCGGTAAACACATTATTTGATTTTTTTTTGAAAGGAAAAAGTGTCGGGCAACCGGGATTCGAACCCGGGACCTCTAACTCCCGAAGCTAGCGCGCTACCAGCTGCGCTATTGCCCGAATAAAAAAAATACCGCTCATAACGAACGGTACAACGGGATGTACGGGACTCGAACCCGTGGTCTCCGGCGTGACAGGCCAGCGCGATAACCAGCTTCGCTAACACCCCATGTGCTACTGAATATAGCATTAAAATCTTATCTGTGTCAATAGCGTTTTTGTTTTGTAATGAAAAATTTTTTTTCATATAACTTGAAATAAAACTTGAAAATTTGAAAAACTGTTTTATAATATATTTTATGGCTGATACAACTATTATAAATTCAAGTCCTTTGGGGCAGCATTTGGACAAAATTGCGGAATCTCAGCAGGTTTCGTATCTTGTTTTCAATAAGAAAAAAATTCAGATTGCCGCAAAAATCACAATGGGTCGTGAATCCGATAATGATATTGTGATTGACTCAAAACTGGCAAGCCGTCATCACTGCATCATTCAAAAAATCCGTGATGCCTATTTCTTGAAAGATGAAGGAAGCACAAACGGAACATTTTTAAACGGTCGCAGGATTCCGCCGGATAAATATGTTAAGCTTAATGCCGGAGACAAGCTTACAATTGGCTCTTCAAATCTTATAATGGGCTAGAATGTTTTCAAAAGAAGAGCTGGATTGTTTTAGAAATCATCTGCATGAAATAAACGACTCAAATTCTTTTCCAGAAGAATGCGAATTTCAGCTCTTTTTGGATAAATCTTTATCTACTCTTGAAAATGAAAGTCCGTCTTATAGACCTGTTGGTTCAGATTGCAAGCCAGGCGGTCTTCTTGATTTTTCGTCTGAAAAAATTCCTTCTATAATAGTTCCTGATATTCATGCACGCGCAGATTTTCTTTTAAAGCTGCTTGATTTTAAAATTGAAGATGAATCAGTTTTGTCTCTTTTGAATGAGAAAAAAATTTTTGTTATTTGCGTTGGAGATGCGTTTCATTCGGAGATGCGTGGTTATGAAAGGTGGATTGCGGCTTATAAAGACTGGTCGATGGATGTTTACGCCGGTCAGCCTATGCAGGAAGAAATGAAGGAAAATATTTCAACTCTTATGATTATCATGGAGCTAAAAAATAATTTCACTGAGAATTTTCACTTTTTAAAAGGAAACCACGAGAACATTTTTAATGAAAGCTGCCACGGAAATCTTGCTTTTAGAAAATTTGTGCAGGAAGGAAGCATGTGCTGCGATTTTATCCGGCAAGTTTACGGCGATGTGATTCTTCATTTGATAAGTCTGTGGGAAAAGGCTTTGCCGGTTTGCGCTTTGTTCTATGATTTTGCTGTGAGCCATGCCGAGCCTGCCTGCTGTTTTTCAAGAAAGCAAATTGTTGACTATCACAAAAATGACGATGTTGTTCTAGGTCTTACTTGGACTGCGAATGATGCGGCTGAAAAGGGGAGCGTGAAAAAGCTTTTTAAAAATTTGAATCCTTCCGCGAAAAGAAGCGGCGTTTTGTGGTTTGGCGGTCATCGTCCTGTAAAAGATGGAAAATATTTGCTGCGCCAAGACGGAACTTATCTGCAGCTTCATAATCCAAATGAAATGAATGTTGCTATTGTTGTTCCTGAAAAAAAATTCAATCCTGAAATTGACATAAAAAGTGTTTTATAAAATAAAATCGGAGTATCCAATGGAAAGCGAGACGATTGGAAAATACAAAAACTGCACAAAAATTGCGACTGGCGGAATGGGCGCTGTGTATCTTGCGACTCATCCTGAATTAAAGCGGAAAGTCGTCATAAAAAAACTTATTTTAAAAAGCGGCGGGGCTGCAATCCGTGAAAGGTTCAAAAGGGAAGCACGGATTTTAAGCGAGCTGTCCAGTCCTTATGTTGTTAGGATGTTCGATTATTTTACTGAAGGCAGAGCAAACTATATTGTGCTTGAGTTTGTTGACGGAATGTCTTTGGACAAGCTTATTGAAAAGCAGGTTTCTCTTCCGCCTGAGCTTGCGCTTTTGATTTTTCTTGATGCCTGCCTTGGTTTGAAAAATGCGCATTCAAAGGACATTGTTCACCGCGACATAAAGCCGGGAAACATTCTTATTTCAAAAAGAGCCGAAGTAAAACTTGCGGACTTTGGAATTGCCAGTGATGAAAAAGACGAATTTGAAGAGCCAAAGAAAACTGTGGACTCTGATAAAACTGTTGTTTCTACAAAAAACAGTTCTATAACGCAAGCCGGCTCTACGCTTGGAACTCCTGCCTATATGTCTCCAGAGCAACTCATGGATTCAAGTTCTGTGGATGTTCGCGCTGATATTTATTCAATGGGCGTAATGCTTTATGAAATGGTTACTGGCTCTAAGCCTTATGCGGGAGACATGGCTCCAGAAACAATTGCAAAAATAAAAAAAGGAAAATATATTCCGCCGCAGAAAATTGTAAAAAATCTTCCGCCTGTTGTAAAAACTCTTATTAGAAAAATGATGAAGCCTGAGTCAGAAAAGCGATACAAAAGCTTGGAGCCTGTAATTGCAAAAGTAAGACGGTACTTAAAAAATTACGATACGCATGCAATAAGAGTTTCGCTTGCTCAGTCTATAATTTCTACTAAGACAATAAAGTTTCCTTTGTATATTCCCAAAAATTATAAAGCCAAACGGATTGCGCTTGGGGCTTGTGCAGTTTGTGCGGTTGCGCTTCTTTTTTGTGAGGCTTGGAATTCTGGAATGATTCATAGAACTGTTCTTAGAAATTGGTTTACTCCTGTTTCTTTGTCTATGCTCATGCCTTCAACTGCCAGTGTAAATGCCGACCTTCCTGCGCGCGCATTTTTCTTTGTGAACGATAATGACGGAATCCCAGAAGTTCCAAACACACGGAGAGTTTTTTCAGTTGCAAAAAATTCTTCAAAAGGAAAAAATCTTGAGTACATAACCAAGGATGTTTTTCTGCGTCCTGGAGAATACAGAATAAAAATTGCTGAAGGACCTTATGTCTGGTGGAAAAGCATTTCTGTTGGAAAAGAAAAAGTTCTTATGAATCTTGATTTCTTAAAAAACGCAAGCCGGAATATTACCGTACATTTTTCTGCCATGGACTGTGAAACTGGAAAAGATTTAACGCAAAGCTCCCTGTTTAGAATTCAAGTCGGCTCAAAATGGGTTGATGCTTCCAAAGTTGATTTCTCCAAGTTAAAAACAGGAAACGTTTATAAATTCCTTATGATTCATGAAGGCTATTATGATGAATATTTCAGCCTGCTTATTGACTGGTATCAAGATGAGCTTTTTATAACTGGAAACATGAGGAAAAAATGATAGCTGGAAAAATTGCTTGGCAAGAATTTCTGCTTGTTAAAGTTTTGTATTTTTTAATTACTTAGGGGAGGTCTCATGGGAAAGGTTTATCTGCTTATAAAGCCAGATCTTTTAAAAGTTTGCAAATATCTTGCGCTTCGAATAGAAACTTTTGGCAGTGACGTAAAAATTTTCTTAAAGCCGCATGAGTTTTATGTGGCGTTGAAACTTGTTGAGCATGGTGCTCTTGACTACGTTTTGATTGATGTCCGAACGTTTCAAAGCGATGTTTTTAATCCTTATATTGAAATGTCCATGATGCCGAATCCTGCGCCAGTTGTTGTTTTCAATGATCCTTTTCCTGAGCTTGACAAGATGACTGCATTTTGGATTTCAAAAAATAAAACCTATCTTGTTCCGCGGATTGCTCCTGAGCGCATAGATAAACTTGAAGACACATTTTTTTTGATTGAAGTGTTTTTGAAAAGTGAACGGTTCAATAAATATATAAATGTAATAAACCGTCCTGAAACTTTTTTGACTGAGGAAGAAAAACTTTTGCAGCTAGACTTGGAGAAATTTCAGGCAGTTCATAAAATTTCACCGTCAAGATTCAAGGTCTTTAAGTATCTGCATGAGCGGCTTGAAAAAGAAGTTTCGGAAAAGGAACTTATATCGCTTTTGTTCGGGAGCTATCTGCCGGAAAAGAGAGCAGTTTTGTTTTCGTATATTTGTGAGCTGCGCAAAGCCTGCCGAAATGAAAAGTCTGTAAAAATCCGCATAGACAGAGAATACAAAGGTCATTATTCAATGAGAATTACTCTGCCTGCGGAAAAAATAAAGTCGCTGGATGACAAGAAAAAAATCAGCGGATATTGGCTTTTATAAAAGCGAGTTTTAAATCTTTCATCTTTTCTGTCATGGAAACTTTGTAAATATGCGGATTTAAAATTCTCTTGAACGAAGGATCTAGAGTTTCAATTTCTTCCATCATTCTTCGTCTGCTTATTTTCAGTTGTTCGGAATCAGAAAGGCGAGGCTCTGTTCTTTTGCCGTTTTCAAGCCGTTTTTTTAGCATTGGTTTTATCTGTGAAGCTGTAAACGAAAATTGCCTGTAGTCAACCATCGGATGAAAGTATCGGTATTCTTTTCCGGCTTCTAAAGTTTCTTCGTCAAGTGCCAAAATGTCAGCGCGCGCCATTCCTTTTTCATCGTAAAGCCTGAACACATTTTTTATTCCAGGGTTTGTGTTCTTTGAAGGATTGTCGCTGAATTTCATTGTGGGAATAAATTCATTTCCGCTTTTCTTTGCGGCAAGCTTGTAAACTCCTGTAAAACTGGATTCTGTTCCGCCTGTTACCATGTGAGTTCCAACGCCCCAGCTTGCAATCGGCGCATTTTGCTGAACGAGAGTTTCAATTATTTCTTCTGTCAAGTCATTGGAAACGCAAATGAAGGCCTGTGGAAATCCTGCCTTATCAAGTTCCTTTCGTACTTCGGCTGTTAAATATGAAATGTCTCCGGAGTCAAGACGTACTCCAAAGTTGTACCCTTGCTCAACAAGTTTTGTTCCTGCCTTTATTGCGTTTTTTATTCCGCTCTTTAAAGTGTCGTAAGTGTCAATCAGGAAAATTGTCTTGTTTGGATAAAGTCTTGCGTAAGCTTCAAAGGCTTCAAGTTCGCTTGGAAACGACATTACCCAGGAATGCGCCATTGTCCCCATTACAGGAATTCCATATATTTTTCCTGCAAGAGTGTTGCTTGTTCCTGCCGCTCCTCCGATATACGAGGCTCTGGTTGCGCTCATTCCGCCGTCTGGGCCTTGTGCTCTTCTGAGACCGAATTCCATTACATTTCCTTTTTTGCTTGAAAGCCAGACTCTTGCGGTTTTTGTTGCAATCAGGCTTTGGAAGTTGCAAAGATTCAAGACAAGTCCTTCAATTATCTGGGCTTCAATTAAATTTGCGTGGATTCTTACAAGCGGTTCCTGCGGAAAAATAACCGAGCCTTCTTCAAATGAATATAAGTCACCGGAAAATTTAAAGCCTTTTAGATATTCAAGAAAGCCTTCTTCAAAAATGTCTTGTTCTCTCAAATAGGAAATTTCATCTTCATCAAAAGAAAAATCTTCAAGAGAATCCAGAAGCGGCTCGATTCCTGCAAAAACACTGAATCCGCCGTTAAAAGGCTGTCTTCTGAAAAACATATCGAACACAACCGGATGGTTCATGTTCTGTTTCCAATATCCCTGCGCCATTGTAAGTTCATAGAAATCTGTGAAAAGCGCGCTTTTGCTGAATGTTGAGTGCATAATCGTCCTCCAAAAATATTTTGCTTTTGGACGGTTTTCTTTAGAGTGCACAGACAGCATCTGCTGAACACAACCGGCGTCCTTTTTTTAGAATATCATTTTACGATTTAAAATTCAATTGCTAGGACGTTTGCAAAATTTGTAAGTTGCCCAGGCACCAAAATATCGTCCTACAAATCTGCTTGCCGCCGCCTTGAATTTCCATTTGAAAAATTTCATTGAATAAAGTTTCCCCTTGCGTGAACATTTTATCGCGTCCAGTACAGTTTTTTCAGGTGAAAGTCCATGCCGAACTTTTTTTCTTGCGCCCCTTGAAGCAACGTCTGCAAATTCAGTACTTACAGGTCCTGGACACAATGCGGTAACTTTTATTCCTTTGTGCTTGAGTTCAGCAGCAAGTGCAACAGAAAAACTTAACACATAGCTTTTGCAAGCTCCATAGACTGCAAAGTTTCCGAGCGGCAAAAAAGATGCCAAGCTTGCAACGTTTATAATCCGCGAGCCTTTTTGCATATAAGGAATCGCGAAGCCTGTTATTCCAGTTAGGGAAGTGCAGTCAAGATCGATCATTTTCATTTCGCACATTATGTCAGTTTTCGCGAATTCTCCGTAAGTTCCAAAGCCTGCGTTGTTTACAAGAACGTTTATTTTAAAATCTCCCTTTGACTTTTCGTTTTCAAAAAGTTCTTTTATTTTTAAAGCTCCTTGAATTCCTGAAATGTCGATTGGAAAAATTTTTACTTTTGGAAATTTTATTTTTTCTTGGAATGATTCATTTTCAATTTGAGCTCTTAATTCTTCAAGCCGCTCTTTTCTTCTGGCTATAATCCAAAGCTCATCGCTGGAAAGTTTTTCAAACTCAGAGCTTTCATGGGCAAGCAGTTTTGCAAACCAAAATCCCATTCCGCTTGAAGCTCCTGTTACAATAATGATTTTTTTCATATTCTGATTGTAGCAGTTTTTTTTTACAACTCCAAGATGAAACGATAGACTTAAATTAAAAGCTAAATTATAATTTCTGCCATGAAAAATGTTGCGCTGAAATTTCTTGCATTGCCACTTGTTTTTTTTCCTTTGTATTCAACAACTCCTGCTGAAAAAATTTGGGGCAGACTTTCTGAAATAGAAAAAATTTCGCAGATTTTTTTAGTCAATGTTGAAGGCAATGAAACTTTTTATCCAGTTGAATTTCTTGAAGACGGAGCAGCAGTTGTTCCTGGCGGAATTATTTTGTTTTCTTATAATATTGGAGATTCAAAAGAGCAGCTGAAAAATTATATTTCTTCAATAAATGCTTTTTACAAAAAAAACAAAAGTCCGCTTCCTTTTATTGCGGTTGATCAGGAAGGCGGAGAAGTTAACCGCTTAAAAAAAATCTCATCGCATCTTCCTTCGGAAAAAATAATCAGCGTAAATTATACATTGCAAGAAGCAAAGTCTATTTATTCAAATCAGGCAGTGCAAATGAAAGAACTTGGACTCACGATGAATCTTGCGCCAGTTGCCGAAGCTGAAATTGAATCAAATAAATTATTTTTAGGAACAAGAACTTTTGGCAGTGTCCCAAAGTCAGTTGCATACAGCATGGTTTGTGTAAGAGCTTACGAGGAAAACGGAATTGCTTCGGTTGCAAAACATTTTCCGGGAAATGCGAATTCAGATCCTCACACTGGCTCTGTAGAAATAACGCTTTCGTCTTCTGAAGTTTTCAAAAATTTTATTTTTCCATTTGCATTGATTTTAAAATCGAATCCATCTTGTGTTTTGGTAAGCCATGCAAAAATAAATTCTCTTGATGAAAATCCGGCTTGCATGAGCAGTTTTTGGATAAAAGAAATTCTTCAGTCGCGGCTTGGCTTTGAAGGTCTTGTTATGAGCGATGATATTTTTATGGGAGCGATTTCAGATTCGTCTCCAGAACAAGTTGCTGCAAATGCTATAATTTCTGGCGTGGACGTGATTATGCTTAGTGAAAAAAAATTTCTTTCAGTTGCAAAATCGCTTTTAAATCTTGCTGCAGACGATAAATTTTTTGCAACTCGTCTTTGCGAGGCAGAAAAAAAAGTGCTGGACTTTAAATTAAAAAAGAGGATTATAAAAATTGAAGAAAACTAAAACGCAAAAAGTTTTTGGGCAAATGGCATTTGAAAAGTTTTATTCTGAAATTTTTACCGAACGTTGGGAAAAATTAAAGGCTTCTCTTGCCTCGGAGACTTTGCACGCAGAGCTGTCTTATAAAAATTGTGAAAGTTATTTTTTAGATCCTGCAAGCATTGTCGCAGCTCTTTGTCTGCCTGTAAAAAATTCTGAAAAAATTCTTGACTTGTGCGCGGCTCCTGGTGGAAAAACTTTAGTTCTGGCAGGAAACAAAAATGACGATGCTGTGCTTTTTTCAAATGAACGCTCTCCTTCAAGAAAAAAACGCCTTTCAAAAGTTGTAGAATCTTCACTTCCGCCTGAAATTTCTTGCAATGTAAAAGTCTGTTTGAGTGACGGAGCTTCTTGGTGCAGGCGTGTATCTGAATGTTATGAAAGCATTCTTTTGGATGCGCCGTGTTCGAGCGAACGTCATGTTTTGAATGATAAAAAATATCTTGAGCAATGGACTCCTTCACGAATAAAAACTGTTTCAATGGAGCAGTGGGCACTTCTTTCCTGTGCATTCAGACTGCTGAAAAAAAACGGTTTTCTCTTATATGCGACTTGCGCTTTGTGTCCGCAGGAAAATGACGGAGTTGTTTCAAAGCTGTTGAAAAAATTTCCAGATGTGAATATTGCTTCAAAAGATTTTATGAAAGAAATTTTTGATTTAAATAGGAAATCTATAAAAGCTGATATTTCCTGTCCGCAAGATTTTTCTCTTGAAGATTATTTTTCATTTGCAGAAAAAACAGAATTTGGATTTCACATTTTGCCCGATAAGTCTTTTGGTGCAGGTCCGCTTTATTTTTCCTTGATAAAAAAATCATAGCGCGCTAATTTTATTCAAGTCGCCTGAATTAATTGAATTTTGTTTTGAATTGATTTATAATTTTGTAAATTGAAAAAAGTAAAGGACGTTGAACTATGTCTAAACAAGAAAGGAAACAGAGTCTTATAACGGAAATAGAAGAGCAGCTTAAAGAAATAAGAGACGTTGATATTCTTTTGGAAAATATTTTGACTGGTGCGCGTAAAATTGTCAATGCCGACGCTGGTTCAATTTATGAGTACGACAGCAAGGAAAACAAACTTTGGATTCGTTATAGTCAGAACGATACGATGCAGAATCAGCTTGCTCCCGGAGAAAAGCTTTCGTACACTTCTTTTTATCTTGTTCCTACAAACCAGTCGATTTCCGGCTACTGCGTTCTTTCCAAAAAACTTATAAATATTCCAGATGTCTATAACTTGCCTGATTTTGTCGATGATGAAAAAAAAGAAGTAAGGCTTTTTGAATTTAATTCGGCGAATGATGAAAAAAACGGCTATCACACAAAATCAATGCTTACGATTCCGCTCATAATGACAAACGGAAAAGTTCTTGGAATTCTTCAGATTATAAATGCCAAGGATGAGGACGGAAACGTTATTCCTTTTGACAAGGATTCTGAATTTTATATTTCCCAGTTTGCCGCAAAAGTCGGTTCGATTTACGAATATGCTTATCTTACAAGGCTTAATGTTGACCGTCTTGTAAAAACTGCCGGTTTCCGCGATCCAAAGGAAACGGGCGCGCACGTTGAAAGAGTTTCCCGCTTTTCTCTTGAAATATATGACCGCTATGCTTCTAACAAAAGGATTCCAGAAAAAGAACGAAATAAATTCCGTGATAATCTTCGTCTTGCCGCGAGATGCCACGATGTAGGAAAGGTTGCAATTCCTGATGAAATTTTAAAGAAGCAGGGAATTCTTGATGAAGATGAGCGCGATATTATGAAAGGGCACACTTGTGTTGGCGCGCAGATTTTTACTCCAGTTGAAAATGATTTGGATATAATGGCGCGCGATGTCTGTCTTCATCACCATGACCGCTGGGACGGAGGAAACAAGGGCTACCCTGGAAACTTTGACTATATGGATTATATTCCTGCAACAAAAATGCCGCACGAAATTGAACAGGCTTTAAAAGAGGATAAAATTCCACTTGCGGCAAGAATTGTTTCGCTTGCAGATGTTTATGACGCGCTTCGCCACAAAAGATGCTACAAGGCTGAATGGAGTGTTGAAGATACATTTAATGAAATCTGTGAGCAGCGCGGACATCAGTTTGATCCGGAACTTGTGGATGCCTTTATGCAGATAAAAGACCGTCTGGAAGATATTAACAACGCAATCAGCTGAACGAATTTTCAAGAAGGGCGGAGAAGACGCTTTTGAATTTTTCAAAATCTTTTCTGCTGTAGTTTTTCCATTTTCCGCCAGTTGAAACTCCAAGGCTTTTCATTTGAATGCTTAGCATACGTTCTTCTATAAAATATTCGAGATTTTCTTTATTGAAAACAGTTCCCTTGTCATTCATTACTGATATTTTTTTGTTAAAAATTCTTTGCGCCAAAATTAAGTCTCTTGTTATAACTATATCGCCCGGCTTGGAATTTTCCACAATAAAATCGTCTGCGGAATTTTTTTCTTTGGAACATATTTCCATTTTGAAAAGTGGATTGCTAAATGAAAACGGAATATTTTTGTTTGCGGCAAATATTACTTTTAGATTTTTTTTGACCGCCGTATTTAAAATAAATTCTCTTGCATTTTTTTCGCATGAATCTGCGTCAACAAAAATCATTCCAATGCTCCGCTGATTTTTTCTATTATATTCTGCGCGATTCTTTCTGCTTTTTCATCATCTTCGGTTGGAACTGCTTTTGAAAGTGAAATAGATTTTTGTTTTTCCTTGTAAAGCTCATCTACGAGCGCAATTCCAGATAAAATGCTTATTTTTAATGAGTCTTTTACACCGGAAGAATTTTTTATGGATTCAGTGATTTCTTTATAATAGGATAGAAGTTTTGCAAGATAGGCATCGTCTTCTGAAGCCTGTGCGGAAAATGATGCTCCGAGCAATTCAATTTGAAGTTTTCCCAATGCAGTTTTTCTCCTGCGTATTAGAAAATATCAAACTGTCCGTTTAAATCTGTCTGCGGCTCAGCCGGATTTTCTTGCATTTGTTTTGGTTCTTCCTGCTGGAAAATCTGAGGTTCTGAAACAACTGCCTGCTCTGATGCCTGCTGCTCAGAATCTGTGTTTTCTTCCTGTGGAATTTCATTTTGAACTGGCTGTGATTCCGAAGAGTTTTCGTTGCCAGTTTGTACGCCTTGACCGCTAAGAATTGCATCTTCAACAGAGTCAAGACGATTTAATGTTTTCAAAATGCTCTCCTCGATCTTGGCCTGTGTTGATTCAATTGTAGAAACCAGCTCCGTTTTTTCAGAAAACGCTTTTGTAAGCTCGGCGCATTTACTACGCAAAGCATCGTTTTCAGATTCAAGCTGCGAAACTTTATCAGTCAGTGAACTGATTTTTTCAACAGCGGCTTCTACTTTTTCCTGCAACAACAAAACTTGATCGAGTTTAATCATTTTTTATGCCTTTACTGCGTTTTTTGCAACTTCAACAACAGCCTTGAATGCAACTGGATCTTCGATAGCCATATTGCTCAATGCTTTGCGGTTGAGTGTAACACCAGCTTTTACAAGACCGTCAATAAAACGGCTGTATGACATTCCTTCAGCGCGAACTGCCGCATTGATACGGGCAATCCAAAGGCTTCTGTAGTCACGCTTTTTAAGTTTGCGGCCAACATAAGAATGGTCAAGTGCTTTTACAACAGCGTCTTTTGCAGCTTTGTAATTTGATTTTCTGTCGCCTTTAAAGCCTTTTGCAAGCTTTAAGAGTTTTACACGGCGGTTTTTACGTTTTGTTCCATCTATCGCTCTAGACATCTTTTACTCCTAAAATCAGCCGTATGGAAGCTGCTGTTTGCGGATTCTTGCTGCTGAATCTTCAGAAAGAATTCCTGCATGGCGCAAGTGCATCTTTCTTTTTGGTGATCTCTTTGTCAAAATATGACGAAGATTCATTTTCTTGTACTTAACTTTTCCAGTACCGGTTAAAGAAAAGCGCTTTGATGCGGATTTCTTTGTTTTCATCTTAGGCATAGTTTTACCCCTGCTTTTTGACTTTTGAGTTCAAGGTCATAGACATGAATCTGCCTTCCATTGCGGCTGGCTTTTCGATTGCATAAGAACCTTCGACAAGTCTTTTTTCAACTTCTTTCAGTACATCATAACCAAGTTCTGTGTGTGCAAGCTCACGTCCGCGGAAACGGATTGTAACTTTCACTTTGTCGCCCTCGTTTAGAAATTCCTGAACATGCTTTGCTTTCGTGTCAAGGTCGCCTGCGCCGATTTTAGGCTGCATACGAATCTCCTTGAGCTTGAGTACTTTCTGGTTCTTTTTGGAGTCACGAAGCTTTTTCTCCTGTTCGAACTTGTACTTTCCGAAATCCAGTATTTTACAAACCGGCGGATTTGCGTTTGGCGAAACTTCTACAAGGTCGAGGTCTCGATCCTTTGCCATTCTGAGGGCTTCAATTGTAGGGACAATTCCCTTCTGTTCACCTTCATCATCAATGAGTCTGATCTCCCTTACGCGTATCTGTTCATTTACGCGCATACCTTTGTTGTCTGCCAATTATCCTCCTAGAGTATAAAATACTCGCATAGCATAACAAGTATTTTATCAGAAATTATAGAACTGTGTCTAGTGAATTTTCTTTGATGAACGTAATTTTATAGAAAATAAATGTTGCCATGGCAAAAATAACTGCGAGCACGGCGTGTGCAAATCCGAATATTTTAAAATACCACAAGGTTTGAATTGCCGGCAGTATGGATGAAATTACAACGAATGCAATTGCAAAAACTGCGGTTTTGTTTTTTTTCTTGGACTCTATGCTGAGTTTTATTTTCAAATAAAAAGCCTGAGAAAAAAATGCTGTGCAGATAAAGAGAATCGGATTTTCAAATAAAAAGAAAAATGAGTGTTTTTCAGGACTTGAAATTGACATATATGGAAGAAAAATTGCGTAAAATGATGCTAGCAGCGGAAATGCCGATGTTGTTTTGTATCTTGTTCCGTCTTTTGAAAATAAATCCCAGAACGCAAATAAAATTACCGGCGGAAAAAATGTTGTTTTCAGTATGTGCAGAAAATGCTCGAAAAATCCCGATGTGGCGACATAGGCTGAAAAAATAAAATATTCCTTGAAGATTGCTGAGACAATTCCTGCTGTAAGTCCGATTGCGATAGGACCAAAGAAACTTTTGAAGCTGTACTCAGTGTGAATGCAGCAATAAAAAATAACTGTAGCCGGAATCGATAAAATTAAAAATGAGTACATATTTGATTAGTTTAGCGGCAAAAAACTTTTTTTTCAACAGTTTCATTATAAAGATATTTTTCGCATAAAAAAACGGAGAAACTTCATATAAAATGAAATTCCCCCGTATTATAAAGAATTTATTTCTTTAATGGACTAGTCCAATGCGTGTCCTGCTGAACCAAGAACGTCAATGTTTTTGTGCATGTACATTTTCTTGAGTTCTTCGCGTGCAGGTCCAAGGTATTCGCGCGGGTCGAATTTATCCGGGTGCTCTGCAAGGAATCTGCGGATCGCCGCTGTCATTGCGAGGCGTCCGTCTGAGTCGATGTTGATTTTGCAAACTGCTGACTTTGAAGCCTTGCGGAGCTGCTCTTCCGGAATTCCAACTGAATCAGGAATTTTTCCGCCGAACTGCTCGATGATTCTTACATATTCCATTGGAACAGAAGATGAGCCGTGGAGTACGATTGGGAATCCTGGAAGCTGTTTTTCAATCGCTTCAAGAACATCGAATGCGAGTGGCGGTGGAATAAGAACTCCGTCCGGGCTGCGTGTGCACTGCTCTGGTGTGAATTTGCATCTTCCGTGTGAAGTTCCGATTGAGATTGCGAGAGAATCGCATCCTGTCTTGCTTGTGAAATCAACAACTTCTTCCGGCTTTGTGTAGTGGCTTTCTGCTGAGGCAACTTCATCTTCAACACCTGCAAGAACACCAAGCTCTGCTTCTACGGTAACGTAGTCTTTCTGTGAGTGCGCGTATTCAACAACTTTCTTTGTAACAGCGATGTTCTCTTCATAAGGAAGTGAAGAGCCGTCAATCATTACAGATGAAAATCCGTTGTCAATGCAGTCTTTTGCAACTTCAAAGTTAGGACCGTGGTCAAGGTGAAGAACGATCGGAATGTCGCATCCAAGCTCATGTGCGTATTCAACAGCTCCGCGGGCCATGTTGCGCAGAATGTACTTGTCTGCATAAGCTCTTGCGCCCTTTGAAACCTGAAGGATTACAGGTGATTTTGTTTCAACGCAAGCCTGAATAATTGCCTGCATCTGTTCCATGTTGTTGAAGTTGTATGCTGGAATCGCATATTTGCCTTTCATTGCCTTTGCAAACAAATCTTTTGTGTTTACAAGTCCAAGATCTTTGTAACTGTACATATTAGCTCCTTGTATCCGGAATGTTCGGACTTTTAATAAGATAAAACATTTAAATGCAAAATTCAAGACTGAAACCGAATTGCAAAATACTTTATAAATCATTTGACAAAAAATGATTGTGTAAATATAATAAATGTTAATAATTTAGTTGATTTTTTTTTAATCAGTTAAATAAAATAAAAACTTGGCGATACATGAAAAACAATCGTACTCAAGGAGATTTTTAATGAAAAAGGGCGTAGTCATTTTAGGTAGCCTGATTCTTGGACTTGCATTCTGCGTGCCGGCAGTAGCTCAGCCAAGCTCTAAGGCTGTTGAAACAATTGTTATCGACAACTTCGATACAGATATGGAATGGTCTTGGGCTGTTCAGTCTAGCCGTTTCATTGCTGAAGGTTATCCGATTTTGAAAAAGTTTGAAGGAATTCCAAATTCATTGATTCCTTACCACAAAGATTCAGATCCTGCCGCGATGGTCTTGGGTGTGAAGGCAAAATATGATCGCAAAGGCGATAACTGGTTTGAAGTTTATCCTTCTAAAGATGACGCTGCCTATGAAATTCCTTTTGTAGGAACTGTTACACAGGTTGACTTTTGGGTTTGGGGTGCAAACTATAACTATAGGCTTGAGATTCTTGTTCGTGATGCGGACGGTCGTGTTCATTCTCTTAAAGCCGGAAACCTTATGTTCAATGGCTGGAGGAATGTTGTTGTGAATATTCCTGGATATATCCGCCAGCATTCAAGAATCCGCTCGGGAAGAACGAACATGAGTTTTGTTGGATTTAGGATCCGCTCGGATGCGAATGAAGCTGTTGACGATTACGTTATCTATTTTGATCAGTTGAAATATACAACAAACACTCTTGCAAACGTATATGATGGATATGCTTTGAAAGATGCGGATTTCGGCGAGTCAGAGACAACATCTTCTGATAATACAGAAACAACAGTTCAATAAAGAATAAAGGTGGAAGACAAATGAAAAAAATAAGTTTTGCTGTTTTAGCGTTGGCTGCTGTTTTTGCTGGAACTGCTTTTTCTCAGACAGACAGTCTTTCTGAGCCGGATGCATCAAATATCGGAAATGACAGTGCTCGCCAGGCTCTTCGCGAGGTGAGTGTAGACCGTTTTGAAAGAGAAGGTTCCTGGAATGTTCATATTTCTTCTGACAATGGAGTTATTACAGGACGTTTGTTTGAAGGAAGTCCTGCTGCAAAAGAGGAATTAAATGATTCTGGAAATCAGCAGATTGAAGATACAAAAGTTCTTGGTGTTAAAGTTGAATTTTTCCGCCGTGGTGTAAATTCATTCTATATCACAGCTGCCCGGCCGATTCCTATTGAAGGCGTTACAAAGACAGTTTCTATTTGGGCTTGCGGACGCAATATGGGACATCAGCTTTGGCTTTTGGTTCAGGATTACAATGGAAACAACTTTGAAATTTGGATGGGTTCATTGGAATTCAGCGGATGGAAAAAACTTACAACCGCCATTCCTCCTTCTCCAGATAGCGAGCATGGAATTGTTCAGCAGAGTGTATATCATGGAGATAGACCTGGACTTCGCGTTGTTGGATTCCGTGTAGACTGCAATCCTATGGAAGCAAGAGGCGCTTTCTATATGTATCTTGATGACATGAGAGCTGTAACAGATCTTTATGACCTTGAAAATAAAGATGAAGATGATATGATGGATAACTGGTAGTCTTTTTCCAGTTGTTCGACAGGCTGTCCTAGAAGTTGTTGACTTCATAAGGGGGCAGCCTTTTTTTTTATGCAAAATTTACAAGGAATATTTATGGTTCAAACTGCAAATAAAAATGCGATTCCTGTGGCAAAAAAACTTCTTGAGTGTCTTTATGAAATTTCTGGAAAAAAAATCATAACAGGTCAGCATACTCAGACTGTACCAATGGAAGAAATAAACTTCATAAAATCCATTACAGGAAAAGAACCTAAGCTTAGAGGTTTTGAACTTTTGTCTTATTCTCCAAATATAAATTATGCTGAATCTGATTCCGAGTGCCTTATCGAAGTTGAAGAAAATAAAAATACAGTTGAGCAAGCGTTGAAGTGGGCTAGTGAAGCTTCTGGTATTTTAACTTTTACTTTCCATTGGTTTTCGCCGCTTGGGGGAAAAGGAAAAAGCTTTTATTCAAAGAATACTGATTTTGATGCGGAAAGAATTCTTGTAAAAGGAACTGAAGAACGCAAAAAATTCTTTAGCGACATGGAGTCAATTGCGGAAATTCTGAAAAAGTTCAGTAATGTTCCTATTCTTTGGCGGCCTTTCCATGAAAGTTACGGCGATTGGTTTTGGTGGGGAGCAAAAGGTCCTGTTGTTGCTGGAAAGCTTTACGAGCTTATGTTTGACTATTATACGAATGTTCATAAGCTGAATAATTTGCTTTGGGTTTGGAACAGCGATGTAAAAGAAGCATATCCGGGAGATGACAAAGTTGATGTGGTTTCAATTGATGTTTACCGTCCTGAATACGAGCCGACAGATTATTCAGCTGAATATTTTAAGCTTTGCGAAGGCTCTTCAAAAAATAAAGTTTGCGCTCTTGCGGAAGTCGGCTACATTCCGGATGTTTCAATTCTGGAAAAAACGCATATTCCTTGGGCTTATTATATGACTTGGTCAAAAGAATTTTGCATCGGCGAAAAATACAATACGAAAGAGTCGCTTCTAAAAATGTATGAAAGTCCGTATGCCGTAACTCTTTGATTGTTTCTTTTTGGGAATTTATATATAATCTTGCCATGTTTAACAGTCTGACTGGAGTTGTTACCGGAAAATTTCCGCAGAAACTTTTTATAGAAACAAATGGAATTGAGTGGGATGTTACCGTTCCCGACACTTCGCTTGAAAAAATTCCGTCGGTGGGAATCAAAGGACGCGTTTTTGTCTGGATGCAGCACACTGAAAATTTAATGTCGCTTTTTGGATTTGCTACGGAAAATGAAAGGGCTTTGTTTTTTGATCTTTTAAAAGTTGATGGAATCGGACCGAAAGGCGCGGTAAAAATAATGAGCAATATTTCCGTTGCGGCTCTGGCTGAAATTCTTGACAGCGGCGATGTTGAGGCGTTAAAAAAAGTTCCAGGAGTCGGACCAAAAACTGCTGGAAAAATTATTTTGAGTTTAAAAGGAAAGCTTTCGTTTGTTTCAAATGAAAAAATATCTAGTGCAGTTAGAAAAAATAATGCCTACGCAGATGTGATTGACGCGCTTGTGAGCATGGGCTATGACCGCGCAAAGGCAGAGGATGCTGTTTCAAAAATTTCTTCAGAGCTTCAGTCTGATGAAAAATTCTCTTTGCTTAGCCAAAATGCAAAAGAAGATTCAGTATTTAAAAAATCAATTCTGGAGCTTGCAAGATGAATAAAAGTGTAAATGCCAGAAGTTCTTATATGAAAAAGCCTTCCGAAGAAGACGAAATGAATATTGTTACGCAGCTTGCGCTTCAGGCTGCTCAGGGAAAATCGGCGGAATCTTCTGTGAATATTGTTCGCGCCGATATTGCTTCTTCAGATGATGTTCAGGAAAATTCTTTGCGGCCTGCACTTTTAGGTGAATTTCTTGGGCAGCAAACGGTAAAAGAAAATCTTAGTGTTTTTATAGATGCGGCAAGAAAACGACACGAAGCTTTGGATCACTTGTTTTTGATTGGACCGCCTGGACTTGGGAAAACAACTTTGGCGCAAATTACCGCAAACGAGCTTGGTGCGGACTTTAAAGTTACTAGTGCGCCTGCATTGGAAAAGCCAAAGGATCTTGCGGGAATTCTTTCAACAATTTCTCCGAGAACCGTTTTTTTTATTGATGAAATTCACAGATTGAAACCTGCAATTGAAGAAATGCTATATATTGCGATGGAAGATTATGAGCTTGACTGGGTTATCGGTCAAGGAGCCGCTGCAAGAACTGTCAGGATTCCGATTCCGAAATTCACTCTTGTAGGCGCGACAACAAAAGCCGGCATGGTTTCAAGTCCGCTTATAAGCCGCTTTGGAATTATACAGCGTTTCAGTTTTTACACGAAAGAAGAACTTGCTTCGATAATCCGGCGTTCTGCAAAAATTTTAAATGTTCAAGTTGAAGACGATGCGGCTTTGCTTATGGCAGGATGCTCTAGAGGAACTCCGCGTGTTACAAACAGAATTCTTCGGCGCATGAGAGATTTTGCGCAAGTTGAAGGAAGCGGCGTTATTACAAAATCAATTGTGAAAAAAGGGCTTGAGCGTCTTGGAGTTGATTCTTTGGGACTTGAAAATTATGACAGGGAAATTCTTCTTGCGATTATAAAAAAATTCGGTGGAGGACCAGTTGGCGCGGAAACTCTTGCCATTTCAATTGGGGAATCGATGGACACTCTTGAAGATTATTATGAGCCTTATTTGATTCAGTGCGGACTTTTACAGAGAACTCCCCGCGGAAGAGTCGCCACAGAAAAAGCTTACAATCATCTTGGAATTTCTTTTGAAGAAAATGCAAAGTCAGAGCCAGTTTTTGATTTTTAAAATAAACAACTTTTTTTTAGGAAAAATATATGAAGACCAGTGATTTTAATTTTGATTTGCCGGAAGAGCTTATTGCGCAGAAACCTTCTGGAATCCGCGGAAATGACAAGCTTATGTTTTTGGATAAATCGACGGGAAAAGTTTTTCATTATGCCATGAAGGATTTAGTTGATTTGGTTGAGCCCGGCACTTTAATGGTTTTCAACAATAGCAAAGTCCGCCGAAGCCGATGCTACGGAATAAAAACAGACACAGGGCGCGAGCAGGAATTTATGTTTTTAAATCAAACTTCACCCGAAGGAAATATCTGGAATACGATGGTCAAGGGCGCGAAAAAAGTGAAGCCGGGAAATGTCTATAAGTTTCCAGATGGAAGCGAAGGCAAAATTGTTTCTGATTCAAAAAATGATGGAACTGAATTTAGATTTATAGAATTTCCGTTCAGGCTTACAGAAGTTTGGTTTGAAAAAAACGGACACATTCCGCTTCCGCCTTATATCCGGCGCGAAGATGATGATACAGACAGCGAACGTTATCAGACTATTTACGCAAAAGAAACTGGAAGCGCGGCTTGTCCTACGGCGGGGCTTCATTTTACAGAATTTGTTTTGGAAAAGCTAAAGGAAAAGAATGTTGACCTTGAATGGATAACGCTTCATGTGGGACTTGGAACTTTTCTTCCTGTGCGCGCGGATAATATTGAAGAGCATAAAATGCATGAGGAATTTTATACAGTTCCTTATGATGTTGCAGAAAAAATCAATTCAGCAAAGAAAGAAGGCAGACCGGTTCTTGCTGTTGGAACTACAAGTGTAAGAACTTTGGAAAGTGCTTCGGATGAAAATGGAATTGTACATGGCGGAACAAGAAGCACAAATATTTTTATGTATCCGGGATATAAATTTAAAGTTGTGGATCAAATGTTTACAAATTTTCATACACCGGAAAGCACGCTCATTATGCTTGTGAGCGCATTTGCTGGACGTGAAAATATTTTGAATGCATACAAAATTGCAGTTGAAAATAGATACCGCTTTTTTAGCTACGGAGACGCAATGCTTATAAAATAACGGGCAAATTTTAAATGAGGAATTTTATTTTTACATAAGCTGTTCAAAAGCATTTCGAAGCAGATTTAGAAATTGGGCTTTTAAAATCAGTTCTGAATCTGTTATTGTATTCTGCTCAACAAAAATTTTTTTTGCGTTGTCAATCAAATCATCGATTGTTTTTGTAGAAAGAGGAAGCCTTGTTCCAATAATTCTGTTTTCAAATTCCGGCGAATAGAAAAATACTTTTCCTGCAAATGCGATTCTTATTTTTGCAATCATTCCGCGCTGTGTATCTGCAAGAAATGCAAAGCTTGCGGAAAGTTCGTTTATTGTGTTTGAAGGTCCGACTCTTTTGAAAATTTCAACTTCCCATTCATCAAGCGGGATTCTTACTTTTGTCAAAATGTGCTTTTCAGGAATACCTGTGAATTTGTTAAATGGAATAAAAAGAGTTTCATTTTGATTTTTAATTTCCAGCCGTGCATTCAGTGCGAGTAGGGGAGCCCAAAGTGTATATTTAAAATCTTTGGCGCAAATATTTCCACCTAAAGTCGCAATGTTTTTAATTTGTTCTGTGCCAATTGATTTGAGAGCTTTTGCAAGGACTACCGGAAGTTTTTGTCCGCCTGTTAGAATCATATTTGCAATTGAAACTGCGCTGCCGAATTCTATATGTCTCTCTTTTCTGTCTATGATGTTAAGCTCTGGAATCATTCTAAGCGAAACTGATTTGTCTTGAATTTTTTTTAGCTGTGTGCAGCCTGCAAGAAGCTGAATTTCATTTACGCTTTTTATGTGGTAAAAAACATCGGATAAGGTTTTTGAAATAAATACTGTTTTACTTTTTGGCATTTGAACTTTTTCCCTCTCTTGCATGTTTTTCGGCGACTGCATAAAGAATTCCATTTGTCAGTGTGGAAAAATCTGTGCAGCACGAGTCCAAATTTTTTATTGCTGAATATATTTGATCCAAAGTCGGGCGGTAGTAATTTTTTAAAATAGTGTAGGCTGTAAAAATTTTTCCGGCATTGCAGTATCCGCATAAATTTATTCCTGCCTTGGAAAAACCTGCGATTATATCTTGATAGCACGGATTGCTTTGAAAATATTCAAGAGTTATAATGTGGCAGTCGCGGGTAATTCCAACTGGAATAAGGCAGCTTGCGGCGGATTTGTCATTAAGCAAAATCATGCAGTTTCCGCACATTCCTTTTTGGCAACCGCATTTTACGCTGTAAAGTTTTTCCTTGCGTAAGACAGACAACAGGGATTCTGTTGGCTCTGCGGAAAGAACTATTTTTTTATTGTTCAGATACAGCGGAATTTTCATTTTGAGTTTCCTCCTTTTCTGTCTGTTCTTTGTTTTTTTGCTCGGCTTCTTGCTCTTTCTGAGATTTTATTTTTGCCTTTTGCTCTTTGATTTTTTTGTAGAGCGAATCAGTTTTCAGCGGAAGTGAATTTATTGTGCAGTTCAAGGCTTGAGTTAACGCTTGCGTGTATGCGGCTGGAATAACCTGATGCACAAGTTCTCCTATTTGCGATGGGTCTTTTTCTGATTGCATAAAGGAAATTTTTATGTTCTTGCATTCAACCTTGTCATCTTCAAGAAGCGATGAAAGAACCTTTTGTATTCCAAGTTTTACTGTGGAAGTTGCGGCTTGAATGTTAAGAATTTTTCCGCCGTTCAAAACAAGATTTATGCTTCTGAGTTTTTCACGGTATGTGCATGGATTTATTTCCAGTTCAATTGCGGCTGCGGCAAAAGATGTTGAATGAAACGGTTTTCCCGAAAAAGTTTCATTATTCCATTCTGTTTTTTTTACAGCTGCAGTTTTCTTTTTTACCTTGAACGGAAGCGGTTCGTCCGGCTTTCTTCTTTTTATTGCAAGACAGCATTTTTTCAAAAGCGAAGTCATTATGCTTATATTGCTGTATACATTTTCTGGAAGCGGCGGCTCTTCTCCGTTACTGAATACTGAATTTATTTTTACGCAAAGAAGCGGAATGTTTAAAATTTCAGCGGCGATTCCTCTCCATATTTCATGCACGGAATTTGAAACTGGAGGGCAGTGGATTGTTAAAACTGAATCTGTTTCCAGCGTTACTTCAAGAGTGTGGCTTCCGTTGTAAATTTCCGAGCCGTAATATCCGGCTCCTTCAAACGCGCACGAAAATCCGATTCCGCGCATTGGAGATGAAAAAACTGAAACATATTCTTTTGGACCGCTTCCTAGTTTCCAGTTCATGGCGTCAAGTCTGTAAGAAGCATATTTTCTGTTGAAATCGCTTTGCTTGGAAAGAGCTTCGATCGTCTCGTTGAATTTTTCAATTTCAAAAAGAAACTGTGCTTTTGGAATTTTTCTTTTTGTAAAATCTATGTTCAAATGATTTTTCTGCCGGAACTCTAAAGGCGTAAGATTGCATTTATTGCAAAGTTCATTAATCTGATTTTCAACAGCGAAAAATGCCGCGGAATCAATCAGCTGGATGTCAACCGAAGATGCAGGATTTAAGGAACTTTTTGCAGTTGCCGTTATAAAAGTATTTTTTGGATTGTAGCAGCCGCATGAAGCAATTGAAAGTCTGTCGATTATTTCCTGTGCAAACGGATTTGCAAAGCCTGCGTCTACTTCAATTTGAATTTTCATGGCTTCAATAACGCCTTTTTCGTTTACCGCAGTTTTGTTCCTGATTGAAATGGGCTGCATCTTGTTCAGAAATTTTTCCTGCTCGTTTCTTGTGTAGACAAGCTTTACAGGGTGACCTGTTTTTTTTGCGGCAACCGCAGTCTGGCAGGCAATTATTGAATTGTACCAAATGCTGTTTGTTCCTCTGTTTGTTGAAGTTGTTTTTCTTATTGTTATTGATTCAGGAGGAATTGCAAGCGCTTCTGAAGCTGTGTGCCTTAAATTGTTCAGCCATTGAGTTGGGGTTGAGATTGTTACATAATTTTCTTTCCATGAGCACATTGCGCCGTTTGGTTCTCCGTAATCTGGAGTTTTCAAGGCATAGCGCCATTCGTTTTCCGCAACATATTTTGCTTCTTCAAAAATTTTTTCTATGCAGGATTCATCATCTGATTTTTCAAAACAAGGACCGAACTTTATAATTCTCTGCGCAAGTTTGTCTGAAAAAAATTCTTCTTTGATTTCCTTGATGTTTTTAAGCTCTTCATTTTGAATTTTTAATTCTTTCTTTGTTTGTTTCTTTCCTGAATTTTCAATAGCCTTTGCGTTTATGTCAAATTCATCAGGAAGGTAATCCTCGATTGTGTTTGTGTCAATTGTCAAAACAAGCTCATCAAAAAGCGACTGCAAAACAGCTTCGTCGGGACCGACCAAAATTGCAAGCGGCTCTCCTTCATACGAAATATTTCCTTCACAGAAAATAGGAATTTTTCCTTTTGAAGTATCGACTAAATTTGAACCCGGAACATCACGCGCAGTTACAAGACTGTAGCCGTCCGGCAAGTTTGGATGCGAAACTGATTTTACAATTCCTTCGCTTACTGGACTTCTTACAATCATTGCAAAATACATATCGTCCATTGTAAGGTCGCTGTAAAATTCTTTCTGAAAAGAAACTTTTGAATTTTTCTTTGCATATAAAGCTTTAGGCATGATATTTTTCTCCAATTTCTTTCACTGCCTGAATAACATATTTTGTCATTTCTTCTGTCATGTCCGGCCAGAGCGGGATTGAAATTGATTCCTGGAATTTTTTTTCAGCCTCAGGAAATTTTTCCTTTGTGAAATCAGGGTAGAGTTTCTTCCAGTATGAAAAGTGAAAAAGCGGAATAAAATGCACGCTTATTCCAATTCCCATTTCTTGAAGCATAGAAGCAAATTCATTCCTTGTGCATTTTAACTTTAAAAGGTCAAGTCTCAGAATGTAAAGATGGCAGGCGTCTCCTTCCGAAGTCGGAGGAATTTTTACAAAATCCATTTTTGAAAAAGCGTCATTGTATTTTTTTACGTGAACTTTTCGCTTTGCATCGAGAATGTCGGCTTTTTTTAGCTGAACTCTTGCTATTGCAGAAAGAATGTCCGGCAAGTTGCTTTTGAATCCCGAAGCCACAATGTCGTATTCCCAGCTTGCTTTATTCGAAGTGTATCTGTCCCAGGCATCCCGGTTCATTCCGTGAAGCCTCATTTGAAGAATTCTTTCAGCAGTTTTTTTGTCTTTTACACAAACCATTCCGCCTTCGCCGCAAGTGATTGTTTTTGTTGCATAAAATGAAAATACTCCTGCGTCTCCGATTGTTCCGGCAAATCCAAGACTCGTTTTGCTTGGAAATGAATGTGCGCAGTCTTCTATTACTTTTACATTGTATTTTTCAGCAAGCTCCATTATGTGTTTCATGTTGCACACATTTCCTGCAATGTGAACGGGAACTATTGCGGCGACATTTTTTCCATGCGGACTTTTTAAAATCTCTTCAATTTTTTCTGGATCTATTGAATAGTTTTCTTTTTCAATGTCGGCAAAATAAACGTCAGCTCCAAGGTGCCGCGCACTGGCTGCTGTGGAGACAAAAGTGTAGGGCGTTGTTATAACTGCTTTTCCAGGTTTTACGCCAAGAGCTTCCATTGCAAGAATCATTCCGCTTGTGTTGCTGTTAACTGCAAGCGCAAATGGAGAATTTATTTTTTGCGCGAATTCCTTTTCAAATTCATGAGTTTCTTTTCCTGTTGTAAGCCAGCCGCTTCTTAAAACATTTGTGCAGGCTTGCTCTTCTTCTTCTGAAATTGATGCTTTAAAAAAAGGCACGTTCATTTTTTTTAGTTCTGTTTTTTGCTCGCTTAAACTCATTATAAAACCGCCTTTGCATAAGACTTTTCATTTTTTGCCGATAAGTTTTCTTCACGCTTGTAAAATTCGTCAAGGGTTGGAACTGCTTTTCTTAGAATTTTTTTCAGTTCATCACTGTTCCTGTAAAGTTCTTCTTTACCTTTAGAAAGCACACAGATTGGATTTAAAGAATCAATCAACTTATCAAGTGAAAAATTTTTAGGAGAAATATTTGTGAGCTTTAGAATTTTTTTGTATTCTGTAGGCTCAGGATTTTCTTCTTTTAGCCACAAAGGTTCTTCCAAGCGTTCGCCTTTTCTTGCTCCGATAAACTGAATTTTTATTTCTTTGTCCGGCGTAAATCCAGAAAACTTTATTACCTGCTTTGCAAGCTCCAGAATTTTTATAGGCTCGCCCATGTCCAAAAGATACGATGCTCCGTTTGTTCCAACGCCTCCAGTCTGAAGCACAAGAGAGCAGGCCTCTGGAATTGTCATAAAGTAGCGTTCCATTTGTGGATCGGTTACAGTTACAGGACCTCCGTTTTGAATCTGCTCCATAAAAATAGGAAGAATTGAGCCTCGGCTTCCAAGAACATTTCCGAAGCGGACAAACATAAACGCTTGGTTTTCCTTTACGTTTTGCGCGGCTTGAATTACAAGTTTTTCACATAGCATTTTGCTTGCGCCGTAAACGCTTACAGGCTCAACGGCTTTGTCTGTTGAAATAAGCACGAATTTTTCAGTTCCAGATTCAAGCGCGGCATCCAGAAGATTCTTTGTTCCGAATACATTGTTTTCAATTGCGGCTATAGAATTCTCTTCCATCATTGGAACATGTTTGTATGCGGCGCAGTGAAAGATAACATCAGCATGAGTGTGAGAAATTATGTACTTTACGTATTCCCTGTCTTTCATGTCGCCGATTATTGGAACAATTGAAGCCTTTTGTCCTACGCCTTCATCCTGAAGAACATGAAGTTCCCTGTAAATATTTACAATTGAATTCTCGCCGTGTCCAAAAAGATAAAGCCGTTCTGCTCCGCCTGAAAGAAGCTGACGTGCAAGCTCGCTGCCGATTGAGCCGCCTGCGCCTGTTATTAGAACACGTTTTCCTCTTAAATACGAAAGGCTTTTTGCAAGCGGAATTGTTACTGGAGTTCTTCCTAGAATGTCCAGCGGATTTATATCGCGGGCCTGAATTATGTGGGCTTTTTCGTCAATGACTTGGCTTATTGAAGGCAGAATTTTTATCTGAAGAAATCCGCATTTTTTTAAGGAGGAATAAATTTTTCTGATTCTTTCAACTGGTGCGCTTGGAATTGCAATTACGGCTTGGTCTGCTCCGTTTACACGCAAAACGTCCGCAATACTGTCAATCGGACCTATAACAGGTATGCCGTCAATTTTTGTTCCGATTAAATTTTTATCATCATCGAGAAACGCAGAAACTGTTCCAAAGACTTTTTTTTTCGCAATGTCGTTTGCAATCATTTGTCCGGCAAAGCCTGCGCCTATTATATATAGTCTGCCTTCGATTTTATTCATTTTCCCCTCGGATAATCTAGCAGTCTACCATATAGTGCTGATTTCTTCAATGTTGGCTTTTTAAATTGAGAAATTACCTTTCGGAGATTTTTTTTACTTCGGTTATGAATTCCTCAAGATTTGTAAAATGGCGGTACACGCTTGCGAAACGAATGTATGCGACTTTGTCTACGGAATTAAGTTTTTTTAGAACAAGCTCTCCGATTTCCTCTGTTGAAATTTCGCGTTTGAGTTTTCCGGCTGTGTATGCCTCGTCTTCAATTTCGTTTACAATCAAGTCTATAAAGTCTGTTGAAACCGGACGTTTTTCCAGTGCACGTTCAATTCCCTTTGCGACTTTTTTTATGTCGAATGGCTGTCTTCTTCCGTCGCGCTTTACAACCATGAAAGGCTTTTCTTCTATTTTTTCGTAGCTTGTGAATCTGTGTCCGCACGAAATGCACTGTCGTCTTCTTCGTATGCTTTCGCCGTTTGCCATTTGCCGGGATTCGGTAACTTTGTCGTCAAAACTTCCGCAGTAGGGGCATCTCATTTTTTTCCATCCTCGTTGTCTGCTGGATTATTTCTCTTGATAAGCTTCAAATATTAATATGTATTCGAAACTAGCTTATTATAATTTTTTACAGAGAAAACCTCAATTGTTTTTTTTTACTTTATTTATTAGTTTTTTTTGAGTTGTTTATATTCTGTTACTCTGAAAATTGCAATTACATATGATTCTTTGCAGCAAGGGATGTGTGTATAGACGACACAAAAATCTGAAAATATGTTGTACATTTTACTGTAGTTGTTATACAGGAATACTGTCCAACAGATATAAACTGGTTGTCCTAATGATATAAAGAAAAAGGAAAGTCTTTGAAGTTGGAAAATTTCTTTTTTTTGTGTGCTCTTCCCCAAAAAAACTCAAAATATGCCTAAAAATGAAAAAAATATTAATAATTAAGAAAAAAATGCTTGACATAATAAAACTCTGGTGATATATTCTTTTTCACTTACATTGATTGCCGTTATTTGACAGTTTAAGGGAAGGAAAGAAGAAACGACAGAAAGAGCGTACAGTAGGAGAGCAGTTTTGTCGGC
>OIXL01000142.1_pt1 | contig 41128 bp, 29 predicted proteins | sample 1587761 | NCBI WGS metagenome assembly OIXL01 (sample SAMN03283246) | human gut metagenome | biome: human-associated habitat; material: feces | host: Homo sapiens | place: Peru | collected 2012 | reverse complement strand
CGAATTCGAGCCAAATCCATCTGAGCAAATTGGAAATCTGCCGAGAGCGTTCTTTCATAATTTGCAAAAAAAAACTCAATATTCGGGCTTTTAAAATTTTCAGCGAGAGTTTAAAAGACTGCGTTTTCCTGCCAGAAAAAACAGCTTGCTAATCGTTTGCGCGTTTAAAGAAGCGGCCGACGATGTCTTTTGACTGAAGGACATTTATAAAGGCATTAGGATCGGCTTTGCGGATCTGCTTTTCAAGCGAGCCGCTTTCCTGGGCATTGACCACCGTGTACAGAAGTTTGTGCTCAACATTTTTAAAGCAGCCTTTACCGGTAAAAACCGTAGCGTCATGATTTGTCTGCTCGTGGATTATTTGATAGATTTCCTTGTCGTTATCCGTAATAATCAGAAGAGTTGTTTTTTCATACTTTTTATAGAGCAAATTCAATGTCTGGGTAGAAACGTACTGAAAAATTATTGAATACAACGCCGCATTCCAGCCAAAAAGCAGCCCGGCCGCAAGAAGAACGGCTACATTGAACGCAAGTATATAATTCCAGGCGGATTTCCCTGTTTTTTCAGCAATAAAAATCGCGATAAAATCTGTTCCGCCAGACGAGCTGCCGGCAAAAAGGCACAGGCTTATTGAAACCGCATTCAGAATTCCGCCGAAAATCGAGCACAACAAAACGTCCTGAGTAAGAAAAAACCCCGGAACAAAATCCGTAAGCAACCCGGAAACAACAATCATCACTACTGAATAAAAAGTAAACTTTCTGCCAATCCACAAGAAGCCGATTATCACAGGAAAAACATTAAGTCCATAGACAAGAACTGAAAAAGGAATCTTTACGCCGCCGAACTTCTGGACCGCCTCCTGAATCAAAAGCGCAAGCCCCGTAAATCCGCCGGGAAACAAATTGCCGGAGTGCACAAAAGTCTTTATATTCACAGCCATAATTGCCGCCCCTACAAGGACCAGCAAAAGTCGTTTTAACTTGCAAAAAAAAGAAGATTTCATATTTTTAATTATAAAGGAAAATACGCTTTTAAACAAACTTAAAAAACTTGACTAGATTTTTGATTTCTTCTATAAATATAAAAACGACAAAGACGTCTGTTTAAAGCAATTTATGTTTTTTGCAAGAATTGTTTTAAGCAGGCGTCTTTTTTTTTGGGTTTTTAAGGGCTTTGCCCTTAGGAGAATGGGTAGGGCGCAACAAAGTGCGACCGTAGGGCAAGGCTTTGCCCTTCAGCTAAATTCAGGGGTTACAATATGTGTGGATTTGTAGGAGCATTTGATTTAAGCAGCGGCAGCCAGCCGATTGATGAAGGTCTTAGGGAACAGCTTCGCGCGGAAGTTCTTGAGATGAGTAAAAAGATTCGTCACCGGGGACCGGACTGGACGGGCGTTTATACCGGGAAAAATGCTATTTTGAGCCACGAGCGTCTGGCGATTGTCGATCCGCTTTCTGGCAAGCAGCCGCTTGTAAGCGATGACGGAAAAATCATTCTTGCCGTAAACGGAGAAATTTACAACCAGAAACAAATCCGCAAAGAATTTGAAGGAAAATACAACTTTAAGACGCAAAGCGACTGCGAAGTTATTATTCCGCTTTACAAAAAATGCTGCGCGGAAGGCAAAAATTTTGGCGGAATGATTGAAAAACTTTCTGGAATTTTTGCGTTCGCGCTTTATGACTCTGAAAAAGATGTCTATTTAATCGCCCGCGACGAAATCGGCGTAATTCCGCTTTACCAGGGATGGGACAAGCAAGGCCGGTATTATGTCGCATCTGAATTAAAGGCTCTTGAAGGCCATTGCATGACAATAGAGGAATTTCCGAATGGTCATTATTTTTATTCAAAAGATGAAAAACCAAGCCGTTGGTATTTCCGCGACTGGGAATCTTACGAAAATGTAAAAGATAGTCCGAAAGCGGCAGATGACAAAGGAGAAATCATAAATCCTAGTGTAATTGAAAAAGTAAAGGTCGGTCTGGAAAATGCGGTAAAAGCCCAGCTTATGAGCGATGTTCCATACGGCGTTCTGCTTTCCGGCGGATTGGATTCTTCGATTATTGCCGCGGTTACTCAGAAATTTTCAAAAATGCGCGTGGAATCGGATTCCACGGAAGAAGCATGGTGGCCGAAACTTCATTCATTTGCGGTTGGACTGGAAGGCTCGCCGGATTTGATTGCCGCGCAAAAAGCGGCGGATTACATCGGAACTGTCCATCATGAAGTTCATTTTACAATCCAGGAAGCATTGGACGCTTTGCCGGATGTAATTTACCACATTGAAACCTATGACATCACAACTGTACGCGCCTCGACACCTATGTACCTGCTTGCGCGCGTAATAAAGTCAATGGGAATCAAAATGGTTCTTTCCGGCGAAGGCAGCGATGAGCTTTTTGGAGGATACCTGTACTTTCACAAGGCGCCGGACGCAAAGGAATTCCACGAGGAGCTTGTGCGCAAAATGAGCAAGCTGCACCTGTACGACTGCCTGCGCGCAAACAAATCCCTTATGGCGTGGGGCGTTGAAGGACGAGTTCCTTTCCTTGACAAGGATTTTATCGACATAGCGATGCGCCTGAATCCTACAGACAAAATGAGCATAAAACTTCCGGACGGAAAGCAGCGGATTGAAAAATGGATTCTGCGGAAAGCGTTCGAGGATATGCTTCCTGAAAGTATATGCTGGCGGCAGAAGGAACAGTTTTCTGACGGCGTAGGATACAACTGGATTGATACTCTTAAAAAAATCACGGAAGAAAAAGTAAGCGACGCAGAATTCGCGCGCAGAGAAAACCGCTTCCCTGTAAATCCGCCGAAAACAAAGGAAGAATATTACTACCGCGAAATTTACAGCCGCCTGTTCCCAAGCGACAGCGCGGCAAAAGTTGTTCCGCACGAGGCGGGAGTCGCCTGCTCCACGGCAAAAGCCCTTGAATGGGATGCCGCATGGAAAAACATGGACGAGCCAAGCGGCCGGGCAATCAGCGGCGTCCACGACGATGCCTACAAGGCTCAGAAAAAATAAAATCTGTAAAATCGGCAAGACTGGCAGAAATCCGGAGCTAAGAAATGATTCGTACCGCAGGCGTATTGAGCCGGGCGCGTTCATTAGCCCCGGTTTTTATTTTTTCCAGTAGGCCGGAACAAAGAAAATCAGCATAGTGTAAAGCTCAAGACGGCCGGCAAGCATTGCAAAGCAGTACCACAGTTTTACAAAGGCCGGCAAAAAGCCGTAGTTTCCGCTAGGCGAAAGCGCTCCAAAACCTGGTCCGATGTTTCCGACCATTGAAAGCGCGCCTGTAAAAGCCGTAAAAATATCGAGCTTTCCAACGCAGCCAACGAATGTGGTTACAAGAATAAGTAAAAAATACAGAAGCAAAAACGATGCGACCGAAAAAACAAGACCTTTCCGGGCAGGATTGTTATTTATCCTTAAAGAAAAAACTCCGTGCGGATGAATCATTTTACGTATTTCGTTATTAACCTGCTTCCACAGAATTACCCAGCGGATTACTTTAATACCTCCGCCTGTTGAACCTGAACAGCCGCCTATAAAAAACAGCACAAAAATAAAAAACTGCGCCGTGCTTGGCCAATCTATAAAATCTGCCGTTGAAAATCCTGTAGTTGTAATGATGGAGGCTGTCTGAAAAGCGGAATGCTTAAGAGCAGTCCAGAAAGAGCCGTAAATCCGGGTTACGCACAGAGCAATTGAAACAGCAAAGAAAACAAAAATTCCGAAATACGCCTTTAGCTCGGAATTTTCATAGATTTCACGCCATTTGCCACGAACAGCAAAATAAAAAAGACTGAAGTTAATTCCGGCAAGAAACATAAAAACCGTGCATATCACATCAATCGCGGTTGAATTGTATGCGCCGATGCTGGCGTTTTTTGTGGAAAATCCACCAGTTCCCAAGGTTGCAAAGGCATGGGCAAATGCGTCAATAAAATCCATTCCAAAGATTTTTAAAAGAATTGCCTGCAAAACCGTAAGAATCAAATAGGAAATCCACAATATTTTCGCAGTCGTTGTAATCTTTGCAGTAACCTTGCCCTTTTCCGGCCCGGTCGTTTCCGCCTTTATCAGCTGGAATCCGCCAACTCCAAGCAGAGGAAGCAGGGCAACCGTAAGCGCGACAATTCCCATTCCGCCAAGCCAATGCGTAAGGCAGCGCCACAGATTGATGCTCCGCGGAAGACTTTCAACATCGCCAATTACTGTCGCTCCGGTAGTTGTAAATCCACTTACGCTTTCATACAGAGCATCCGCGAAATTCGGAACAGCGCCGGAAACGAGCAGCGGAATCATTCCAAAAAAACTTGTAAAAATCCAGCAGCATGCCACAACAAGATAAGTTTCCCGGACGTTAAGAGAAATCTTTCGTTTTCTGAAAAAAAACATCATGGCCGCGCATAAAATCCAGCTAACAAGCATTGGAACTAAAAACGAACTGATTACATCAAATTCTCCGCAGTAAACGGCGACTCCTGCCGGAATTAAAAAAGTTGTTCCAACAATCGCAAGCAAAACAGAAAGAATACGTATCAAGTCAACTATAAACATACTTTATTTACCCGATTATTCGATAACATTTCCGAATTCTTCCAGAACTTCGGCAGCCTCTTCGGATTTTACAATAAGAACAAGATGGTCGCCGGTTGCAAAAACTGTATCGCCGACAACGATTTCATATTCATCTTTTCCAGAATGGCGGTCCAGCAGGACAAAATATTTTCCAGGCTCAGCAATTTCCTTCATAGTTTTTCCGGAGACTTTTGAAGCGGCGCTTATCTCACATTCAATAATCTCAAAATTGCTGTTTGCAATTGTATGAATTTCTTTTACGGATTTTCCGCGCATGTGGCTCATGATTGAGTCAACAACAACATCCCGCAAGGCTATTGAAACGTCAATTCCAAGTTTTGCCGCGATTTCAGAAAATGCGGAATCTTTTACCAGTGAAATTGACTGTTTTACGCCCAGGGATTCAAGATAAGCCGCAACAACCATATTCATCTCGTGGTTATGTGTCGCGCAGATTGCCAAATCAAAATCCGGAATTCCTTCCTCGCGCAAAAAAGTTTCATCGGAAGCATCACCATTCAGAATGCGGGCAGTTTTTCCGAACCGTTCAGAAGCCGCCTTCGCAAGCTCATAATCCGTGTCAATTATTACAATGTCCTGGGCAGGGGAAAAATTCATTTCGGCAATTCTTTTGAAAATGGAAATTTTCTGCGGCTGGATGATTTTTTCCGCAATCAGAGTTCCAATTCTTCCTGCGCCGACAATCGCGATTTTTTTAAATTCCCGCTGTCTTGAACCGCAGAGCTCCACAATTTTGCTTACATCTTCTTTTTTAGAAAGAATTCCAAGCGTGCAGCCGGCCTGCATTTCTGTAGAACCGCCAGCCAGCAGCGTTTCTCCGTTCAGCTCAACGTAGGCGACCAGCATATCCATGTCAGTAAGGGTTTTCAGTTCCATCAGCTTATGACCTGCAAGAACGCTTTCTTTTCCAACAGCAATGCGGCTTATCTGCATTTCAGAATTGTCAAAGGTCACAACGTTGCTGACCGCGCCATTTTCAACTGCCTCTACAATCGCTTCCGCCGCCTCTACATCGGGATGAATCATAAAGTCAATTCCGTAGAGAGGCCTGTGCTTTCCGCTAAAAGTATTTGCGTGCGTTCTTTTTGCCGACGCGGTATTCACGTAATAGGCATAGTTCCTTACGCGGGCAATCTTTAAAATTTCAGGATAAACGGCATCCACAAGCGAGCAGGTTATCATATTCACTTCGTCGCTTTCCGTAAGACAGACCAGAACATCGGCCTTTGCGATTCCAGCCGACTCAAGATTTTCAAGGTTGTTTCCGTCTTCCGTAAGAACAGTGCAGTCTATCTGGTCAGCAAGATGCCTTGTGATTTCTTCGTTATTATCAATGAGCGTTACATCATTTCTTTCATTGGAAAGAATTTTTGCAAGCTGGACGCCTGTAAATCCTGCTCCAATTATAAAAACATTCATTAAGACCTCATATTTTTATTCATCGTCATTTTCGCTAAGAAGCTTTGACTTTCCGTTTGAAACAACTGTAATCGAAGCAACAACCAGCGCGCAAACAATCGCCGCGGCAAGCGCTTCCAAAAATGCGCCGGGAAGAATCGCAATCATCAGGGCAATGTATCCGAGTCCATCCATCGCAGCAGAAATTTTTCCGTTCAAAAACACATACATTGAACCGATAACCGCAAAAGAGTGGACAAGGCTTGAAACAATCGCCGTAACCAACGAATTAATGCTCTTAGGGCAATGCGGAATAAGCTCAACAAGTTTAAAAATTCCCCAGGCAACAACGCCAAAAAGAACCCTTGGCAGAACAGAACACAACGGGTTTACAAAAAGCGGGTCCAAAACTCCCGAAGGATTCGCGGCGGCATTGACAAGGCTTGTAAGTCCAAAAATAAGTCCTGTAACAATTCCGCCGGGAAGTCCGGCAAGGATAGCCGCCAGAACAACTGGAATGTGCATAATTGTTAAAGAAACCGTAGGGCTTATCTGAATATACCCAAGGTGAAGCCCCGGAATCCCCAGAAGAATAGTAAGAGCGCTTAATGCGGCAGTAAGAGCAATCTGCTTATTTTTATTAACAATAACCGAAGACGATATTTTATTCATTTTTATTTCCATTTTAAATTTAAAAGTTTTTTAGCCCAAATATCAAGTTTTTTTGAATCCGTTTAAAACTCTAACACTTTTATCTATTAATATCAAATTTTTCAAGGAAAAACATCGCCTTAGACTACAAAAAAATCAGCAAAAAAAAACGAAAAACACAAAACCTTGACTTTGAGCAAGTTCAGGCATACACTTAACTTTGCAGGAGGCTGTTTTGACAAGTCTTTTCACATTTCTTTTTATCTGGTCAATAATCTCTCTTACCCTTGTTTTTTTTGCAACCAGAAAAATCGTGTCAAAAAAATATGTCCGCCCCCTAAGGCTTTCAATCATAAGCACCGCGGTCATGACACTGGCCCACATTTTTATAATCAACACACAGAACGAAAAAGTCGCTTCCGTATGCTACTCGGTTTTCTTCATTTTTATCAACATAATGATTTTTTCAATTTTCGACTTTTCAAAAAAATACACGAAATTTAAATACCGGCTGAAAACGCTTTACAAAATTTTCATAGGAATTATCTGCGCGGACAGCATAAGTCTTTTTCTGAACATATTTTTTGAACATTCTTTTGGATTAAAAAAAGTTCCCGTCTCTGCATTTTTAAACGACTCTCCAAAGGAAATTTTCAAAATCTCCATGAAATGGCCTTACCAGCTTCACCTTGGGCTTTGCTACTTTATCCTTATCCTGCTAATAATCATCATAATCGTAAAAATCATAACTACGCCAAAAATCTACAGGTTCATGTACTCGAACATCCTGCTTGCGATTTCCATAAATATTTTCGGGGATTACTTTTATGTTTTTCTTGGCGCTCCGATTGATTTTTCAATTATTTTCACTGCAATTTCGGTGATTCTGCTCTGCATTTTTACCGTTTACCTTACGCCGGAAAAATTGCTGCAGACCCAGCTCCAGGCAGTTGTATCAAATATGAATGATTCTGTAATCCTTTTTGATACAGACGGCGAAGCGGTTTACAAAAATTCTTCGATGATTGAATTTGAAAAAGAATTCGCCAACGAAAATTTCAACCTGAGCAAACTGTTCAGTGAGATTCACACCGACAAAAACATCACATCCTTAAAGGACATTACGGACCACAATTTTGACAAAGAAATTCAAAAAAACGGCAAAACCTTTACCTTCAACATTTTTATACGGACTTTAAAAGATGAAGACAAGAAATTTCTTGGAGCGTTTTTTGTCATCCGTGATAAAACGTTGGAAACAGAAAAACTGAATAAAGAAAAATATCTTGCCATCCACGACAAGCTGACAGGACTTTTGAACAAGGACGGATTTTACGAACAGACAAAGGAAATCCTTCTTAAAAATCCAGATGAAAAATACATGATTATTTGCAGCGACATTGACAACTTTAAGCTTATAAACGATTTGTTCGGTCGTTATGCCGGAGACAGCTTCCTTGTCCGGGTCGCAGATTCAATAAATAAGCACGCGCGCCCTGAGCAGCTTTATGCACGGCTGGAAAGCGACCGCTTTGGAATCTTTACAAAGAAATCCGACTACGAGGAATACCTGCTTACAAAAAATTCCAAGGATGTTTCGTCAATATCGGAAAAATTCCATTATCCGGTTACGTTTCATATCGGCGTTTACGAAATTGAAGACAACACAATGCCTGTTTCCGTAATGTGCGACAGGGCGTTTATGGCCTTAAAGACAATAAAGGGAAATCTGCAGAAAAAAATCGCATACTACAATATCGAGCTCAGAAAAAATTTAATTTACGAGCAGCAGGTTACTGGCGAATTTCCGGTCGCGCTGGAAAACAACCAGTTTGAAATGTATCTTCAGCCTCAAGTTAAAAATGACGGAAATGTTTACGGAGCGGAAGCGCTCGTGCGCTGGAACCATCCGAAGAATTCAATTGTTTATCCAAATTCTTTTATTTCAATCCTTGAAAAGAAAGGACTTATAATAAACCTTGACAAATACATCTGGGAATGCGCGGCAAAAAAGCTGAAACAATGGAAAGACAACGGAATTGAAGACATGTATATTTCCGTAAATATTTCGCCAATAGATTTTATTTACACAGACATTTACCAGACCTTTGTAAATTTAGTAAAAAAATACGACATAAATCCGCAAAGCCTGAAACTTGAAATAACGGAATCGGCAATCCTTATGAATTTGGAAAAGCAGCTCGTGCTTATCAACAAACTGCGCTCTTTTGGATTTCAGATTGAAATGGACGATTTTGGAAGCGGCTATTCTTCGCTGAATATGCTTAAAGACATTCCGTTTGACATTTTAAAGATTGACATGGCGTTCCTTCAGGCAACGAAAAACCCGGAACGGTCAATTCAGATTCTTCATTCCATAATAAAACTTTCAAAACGGCTTAATATGCCGGTAATCACAGAAGGCGTTGAAACAAAAGAACAGGTTGAATTCTTAAAAGACATGGGAACCGACTATTACCAGGGATTTTATTTTGCGCGTCCGATGAAAGTGCAGGACTTTGAATCAAAATATATAAAGAAATGATATGCTCAAAAAAACGCTTGAAAATTTACCGATAGCACCATACCTTGACGAAATTTGCGAAACTTTGAAAAAATCCGAATCTCATTTTCTTGTTTTAACCGCAGAAACCGCCGCAGGAAAATCCACGGCCGTGCCGGTCGCGCTTTTAAATTCTTTTCCAAAAAAAATAATAATGCTTGAACCGCGCCGAATCGCAACGCTTTCAATAGCAGACAGAATCTCAGAAATTCTTGGCGAACAGACTGGAAAAACTGTTGGTTACAGAATGCACCTTGAATCAAAAATCTCGGATTCAACGCGAATTGAAATTTTAACAGAGGCGATTCTTACAAAAAAACTTCAGTCCGACCCAAGCCTTGAAGACACGAGCGTTGTTATTCTGGATGAATTCCATGAGCGGTCAATACACGCGGACCTTGCGCTGGCATTTTTAAAGGATGCAATGGCACTTCGGGACGACCTTTTTGTAATCGTCATGTCAGCAACAATTGAAACAAAAAGAATCTCTGAATATTTAGGCGGCGTTCAAAAACCGGCTTCTGTCCTAAAGATTCCGGGCAGGCAGTTTCCGGTTCAGATTGAATACGCCGGGTGCAAAACGCCTTCAAAGGCAATTCTGGAACAAACCAGCCTTCTAAGAAAAGAAAACAAATTTGAAACGATTCTTGTCTTTCTTCCAGGAATCGCAGAAATACGCCGCACGCAAAACGAACTTTCAGAATACAATTTTCCGCCGGAAGAAACTGAAATTCTTGCGCTGCACAGCTCAATCAGTTTTTCAGAACAGCAAAAAGTCCTTGCTCCGCAACCCAAAAACAAAATACGGATAATCCTTTCTTCCGCGATTGCAGAAACTTCAATAACAGTACCTGGCGTAAAGACCGTCATCGACTCAGGCTGGGCAAGGCTTAACAAAATGAATATCTCTTTGGGAATGGAACATCTTGTTACCGCGCGGGAAAGCATTTTTTCCGCCGAACAGCGGGCAGGCCGCGCAGGACGCCTTGCGCCCGGAAAATGCATCAGGCTCTGGAACAAAAACGACGTGCTTCTGCAAAATGCTCCGCCGGAAATTCTGCGCGCGGACATAACATCTTTAGTCCTGGAATGCGCATTGTGGGGCGTTCAGGATGAATCAAGACTTAGCTGGCTGGACAGACCAAATCCGGCGGCGTGGAGCGAAGCGTCAAAACTTTTAAAAGAAATCGGCTGCCTTGCAGAAAATGGAACAATAACAGAAACCGGCAAATCTGCGCTAAACCTAGGCCTTCATCCGCGGCTTGCAATCGCCGCTCTTTACGGACATCCGGAAATCGCCCTGGAATTTTCAAACTATTCAAAGTCTTCTCCGGAGATACAAAAACGTTTTTTACAAAACCTTGAAAAACGGTTAAATTCGCTTCCGACGCAGAAAAAGCGGACTTCAGAAGTTCCGTCAAAATCAGCCGCTCTCTTAGCCGGATATCCGGACAGGCTTGCAAGACAAACTGAAACAAAAGGAGTCTACCAGTTCCCGAACGCCCGCCTTGCCCATCTAAAAAAAGAAACAATCGAACGCAATGCAATTCTTCCAGAATGGATTGTCGCCCCGGAAGTTGATTCAGGCGCAACAGAAGGAACAATTTTTTCATACATGGAAGTTTCAGCGCAGGAAGCAGAACAATTCCTAAAAGACCGCACGGAAACAAGAACAGAAGTTTTTTTTAAGGACGGAAAGATTTTTAAGAACGAACTTAAAGTCTACGGAAAAATCGTGCTTTCCATAAAAAAACTGCAGCCTTGCGCAGACGATTTTGCCGCGGCAATTTGCTCGCAAGTCAAAGAAAAAGGAATGCAAGCGCTTCCTTTAAGCGAAGATTCAAAGAATCTTCTTTTGCGCGCGAAATTTTATTCGCAGCAGAAAAACTTGCCGGACAAAACGGAAAAATCATTTCTGGAAAAAAACACAGACGACTGGCTTCTGCCGTTTCTTGGCGGAAAAACTTCTGTAAACGAAAAAACTGTTTTTGATGGACTTTATTATTTTCTGAACGGCGCAGAAATCGACAAGAATGTTCCGGTTCAGATTACACTTCCAAACGGGAAAAAAAGGAAAATTCTATATGAGCAGCAATCTTCCGAAAACGACAGGGCAAAGAGCGCAGTCCGCCCGGTTCTGGAAATAATCATCCAGCAGATTTTCGGCTGCTTCGAAACACCAAAAATTCTTGGAATGCCGGTGCTTCTCAAGCTTCTTTCACCTGCAAGACGACCCCTGCAGATTACAGACGACCTTGAAAATTTCTGGATTTCAACCTGGCCGGAAATATGCCGGGAAATGAAAGGCCGCTACCCGAAGCACAACTGGAACTACAAGATTGCGGACGAAAAAGACTGATTTTGCCAGACATTCAGGCGCAAAGCAAAAAAAAAGCCGGACCTGCACAGTTCATTCAGCGCAAACCCGGCTCTTTTTTATACAGCAATTTTAATACATCAAAAAGTAAGAGAAGAAAAGATATACGCTTGCAGCCAGAACAATCAAATCTCCTATTGCGTGCATAAACTTAACCTTGCGGATTGAACAGAAAACCAGACCGACTGTATAGAAAACTCCACAGGCGATGAGCATTGCAAAACTTTCTTTTCTGATTGTGTGATACAGATTCGCGCAAATAAAAAGACCGCCCCAGCCCAAGACCGCATTAAAAACAATATTTGCCGTTTCAAAGCGGCTTCCTGCAATCGCATAAAGGAACATCGCGACCATTGCACAGGCAGTCGCAATTCCTGTAACAACGATTCCATAAGTCCAGGAAATAGTTCCAGCCTCGACTGCGGCAAATGAATACACAAGATATGTCGATTCAATCACAAAAAGAATGAAAATTCTTGTAAAACGCTTGAAAACTTCTTTTGCATTTGAATTTGGAATAGCGTGATTCAAAACCGAAAAAATATAGTTCAGAATCATTCCGCAGCCAAAACAGTTAAAAAGCACTATGTAAACAACTTTTGTTTTTTCCGGAACATTGTCCAGAGCCAACACGTTCAGAAGAGCCGTAGCCGCAATAAAAAGACAGGCGCCGATTCCCTGGACAATCGAACTAAAAATCTCTTCGCCAAGCGTATATTTTCTGATTTTTCGTTCGCGTTCATTTCTGGCCTTTTCTTTGGCAATCTTTTTTTCCGCACGTTTTCTGGCTTTTTCAGAACGAGCGTAGTCATCAGCCGCATACTTTGCCCTTAACCGCTCCGGATCGTCAGCATATTGAATGTTGACCTCGCGGATTTTTTCCTCCGCATCCTGCTTTATCTGCTTGATTCTAAGTTCTTTTTTTACCTTAAGCGACTTTAACGTTGAAAGGCGCACTGCTTTCGCAGCAATTTCATCTTCTCTTGTCATAAATTCCTCTACAAAACAAATACTTTTTATATCACTTCCATTATAACAATAGAAATGCCAAATGCCAAATTCATTAAAAAACTCTATATTTGTGATAAATACTTTTTTAATTTTTTTCAATCTGCTACATTAAAAATATGATTATTTCAACAGAAAAGACAGCTTTTTCTTTCGAGGTTTTTCCTCCTAAGAAGACAATGAATATCGAAACAGTTTATAACACTCTTTCAGAATTAAGCGACATCAAGCCGGACTTTATCAGTGTAACCTACGGTGCCGGAGGAAGCGAGAACTGCGGGAACACCCTGAACATTGCAAAAAGAATCAAGGATGTCTGCGGCGTAGAAAGCGCAGTCCACATGCCGTGCATAAATATGAAAAAACAGGATGCCCAGTTTGTGCTGGAAGAATTCCAGAAAGCAGGAATTGAAAACATTCTTGCGCTGCGTGGCGATAAAATAGAAGGACGAGAACCGTCAGACGATTTTCTTTACGCCAGCGACCTTATCAGTTTTATCCGGGAATTCAACGAAAAACGCACCGATGGAAAAAAATTCAAAATCCTGGGAGCCTGCTATCCAGAATGTCATCCAAATTCAAAAGGTCCCATTGACGACCTTAAAAACCTTAAGAAAAAAGTTGACGCAGGCGCAGAGCATCTTTTAAGCCAGCTTTTTTTTGACAACGAAAAATTCTATACATTCCTTGAACGCTGCCAGCTTGTCGGAATAAATGTTCCAATCGAAGCGGGAATAATGCCGGCAACCAACAAAAAATCAATCGAGCGCATGGTCAGCATGACAAACGCGGTACTTCCAAAGAAGTTTGTGCGCATGATGGACCGCTACGCAGATGAGCCGGAAGCAATCCGGGACGCAGGAATCGCATACGCTATCGACCAGATTGCAGACCTTGTGACAAACGGCGTAGATGGCGTTCACCTTTACACAATGAACAATCCAATTGTGGCGCAAAGAATAAACGAAGCCACAAGAAGCCTGTTCGAGGCAAAACCTATAAAAAAAGAATTAAAATAAAGTTTAACTAAATAGCCTAAATGTCGAGTTTTTTTGCAAAAAGAATAAAAGCGCAGGCAGATTTACAATTTGTGAAGATTTTTGGCGATTGAATTAATTAAAGTGCGGAGCACCCGAATTAATACAAGCGTAGCGCGAGCCAAATCCATCTGAGCAAATTGGAAATATGCCGAGAGCGTTCTTTCATAATTTGCAAAAAAAAACTCAACATTCAGGTTAAATAAAATACAAAAGGATAAAATTATGTTTGAAAAATTAACTCCGGGACAAGAGATTGAATCAACCATCGTGCAGATAAGCGGCGATACAATTTTTATTGACTTGAACGCAAAAAGCGAGGGCGTTATTCCAACCGCAGAATTCACAGATTCATACGGAAATATTTCTGTAAAAACCGGCGACAAAATAAAGGCTTTTTACCTTGGCGAAAAAAACGGAGAAAACCGCTTTACAACAAAAATCTCCGGCCAGTCAGCAGACGACACAATGCTGGAAAACGCTTTCAAGAATCATATTCCGGTAGAAGGTCATGTTGAAAAAGAAATCAAGGGCGGATTTGAAGTAACAGTCGGCTCTGCACGCGGATTCTGCCCTTATTCGCAGATGGGATTCCGCCAGAAGGACGAACCTGCCGGTTATATTGGAAAAACGCTCGCCTTTATCATTCAGGAATACAAGGAAGGCGGAAAAAAGCTTGTCCTGTCGAACCGCAAGGTTTTGGAAGAGGAGCATCAGAATCATCTTTCCGGGCTCAGCCAGAAAATCGCAGTCGGCTCAATTGTCACCGGAACTGTAAAATCCCTACAGTCGTTCGGCGCATTTGTAGACATAGACGGCTTCCAGGCATTGCTTCCAATCTCTGAAATTTCCCTTGACCGCATAAACGATATCTCAAAAGTTCTTGAGCCAGGCCAGGAAGTAACGGCAAAAGTCATAAACGCGGACTGGAGCAAGGAACGCGTTTCAATAAGCATAAAGGCGCTGATAAAAAATCCTTGGGAAACCGTAAACGAACGTTTTTCAAAAGGACAGAAAATTGACGGAAAAATCAGCCGGGTCGCAGACTTCGGAGTCTTTATCAACCTTGAAAGCGGCATTGACGGTCTTGTCCACATTTCCGCGCTTGGCGTAGACCGGAACACAAACCTTAAAAAGAAATTTAGTGTAGGCCAGCCTATGTCAGTTGTAATCAAAGAAATCGATGCCGAAGACCGCAGAATTTCGCTTGTTCCATGCACTTCCACCGAGCAGGACAAAGAAGCCGGCGAATATTTCAGCACACACAGCGACTCCGACGGAGAAACCTACAACCCGTTTGCCGCCCTGCTAAAAAAATAAGTCAGCCCAAATATCGAGTTTTTTATTGAATCCGCATTTGTTCCGAATTTATAAAACTCGACTTTTGTACAATTCGACAGGGCAAACGCATTATAAATGTATTCAGCAAAAAACTTGCTCCCAGTCACGGTTTCGTGGTTCAAAATCGCGCAATAATGCGCTACACGCTGATTGTTGCAAAGTAACTATAGAATTGACCGCTCACGCGGTCTCAACAATCAGAGTGTTTTTGCCCACGAAACCGTTCCTTCGCGCAAAGTTTACTTAAATTATTTATAATGCGTTTGCCCTAGACAATTTAAGCCTTGACCAGACTGTTCATAATTGTTACCCTAAAATACACAAAGGAGTTAACAATTATGAACAGATCAAATTCACTCGGCAAGCGAGCAATTCTTGTAGCCCTTTTCGCGGCGTTTACATCTGCCGGCTGTTTTATCCAGATTCCGCTTGCAGGCGGCATTCCAATCGTAATTCAAGACATGATGGCAATGCTCAGCGGTCTTATCCTTGGCCCGATTTACGGAACTCTCTCAGTTTTTATTTTTCTTGTCCTTGGAAGCATCGGACTTCCTGTTTTTTCCGGAAAAGGCGGATTTGACAAAATCCTGAACGGACCGACCGGTGGATTTCTTATAGGATATATGATTGCGGCTTTGGCCGGCGGACTTATCGTGCACTTTTTTGTAAAAAATCCATATAAAACCATTGCGCAAGATTCAGAAACGCCGGAAACAACCGGAACAACAACAGAATTTTCCGCAAAGACCAACATTTTGAACTGGATTTTCTTTGCCCTCGCTGCAATCTCCGCAACCGTAATCTGTTTTGCCTTTGGAATCGCAGGATTTCACCGCATAAAGCCAGACCTTGAAATGCGCCAAGTCTTAAACTATGTCCTGATTCCATTTATTCCAGGAAACGTAATCAAGATTTTCATAATGACACCGCTTGCAAAAAAGATTCACCCAATCGTAAAAAATTATTTGGCATAAAAAAATGGCAGAACCAGTTCTTAAGATAAAAAATGTCTCACGGAAATTTTCAAATGTGCTTGCGTTAAAAAACGTTTCCCTTCAGGTTTCGGCAGGAGAATTTATTGTAATCTGCGGAAGGAACGGTTCTGGAAAAAGCGTTCTTATGTCCCTGATTGCGCGTCTTGACGAGCCGACAGACGGAGAAATTTCCCTTCCGGAAAGCGGAGTCGGTCTTGTTTTTCAAAACGCAGATTCACAGATTCTCGGCGAAACCCCGGCGGAAGATGTTTCATTCGGATTAAAGAACCAGAAGCTTCCTAAAAAAGAAATTGAAAGCAGAGTTGAAGAAACCTTAAAAGCCACAGGACTTTACGAAAAACGCTTTGCCCCGGCAAGACAGATGAGCGGCGGCGAAAAACGCAGGCTTGCGGTAGCAGGAATCCTTGCAATGAACCGCGAAATCTTTATTTTTGACGAACCTTTCGCAAACCTTGATTTTCCGGGCGTTCAAAGCGTATGCGAAATCCTAAAAAAATTAAAATCCGAAAAAAAGACTGTTATCGTCCTTACCCACGAACTTGAAAAAATCCTTGGCCTTGCAGACAGATTCATAATTCTTGACAAAGGCGAGATTAAATTTTCAGGAACCCCGGAAGAAGGCCTTAAGCTTGACCTGAACAGTTTTGGAATAAAAAATCCTTTGTCCCGGCCAAAATCTGTTTCTGAACTTTTCTGGGGAATCTGAGGCAGCAATGAAAAAGAATCCGGCAATCTTTACCTACAGGAACGAAAATTCCCTTGTCCACAGAATTCCATGCGGAATAAAACTCCTTGTCATGCTTTTTGTAACTTTAAGGACATTCAGCAATTCAACATTCTGGCTCAAAGATGAAAATTTGATTCAATACATCCCATGGATTCGCAGTCTTTTTTATTTTTTTACCGGAATGGTTTTCTTTTTCCTTGCAAAGACACCTTTCAAAAGCCTGATCCGGCTTAGATTCCTTCTTTGGATTGCAATTCTTCTTGCCTCGCTTTCTGTCCTTTCGCAGAATTACAGCGCGCTTCTTCCGGACTTGCTCTACACATTCAGATTTTTTGTAACCGCGCTGTTTTCTCTTATTGTATTTGAAACAACATCCAGACTTGAAATAATGGAAACTCTGTGCAACATTGAAAATAAAATCTGCAAAATAATTCCATCGTTTAAAAAACTGAATTTCGCAATGCTGATTTCAATAACAATCACTTTTATTCCCGAAATTTTCTCAGAATGGAACAGAATCCGCACCGCCGCCACAGCGCGCTCCAGGCTCAACAAAAAAGGAAAGCCAAAATTTTCAATAAATTCCATAAACGCCCAGATAACCGCGCTTTTTCTGAATATGCTGCAATACGCCGAAGAGGTACGAAGGGCTGTTTCAAACAGAATTTCCGCCGGTTGATTCATTTGCACAAAAAGCCCTGCCGCAAACAACAGAACAGGAATCTTTTGCATAAAATCTCTTGTTCCGTTAAAAGCAAAAAATTGCTATAATAAGCGCATGATTACAAAACATAATATGCAGATTTTACAAGAACTCGCCGCAGAACGAGGTCCTTTATGCGTTGGTCTGGACACTGATCCATCTTATCTTCCAGAATCAGTTATAAAAGCTGTCGGCTCAGCAGAAGAAGCTGTTCTTGCCTACAATAAAGAAATTATCCGCCGGGTTGCAAGCGACAAAAGCGCCTGCTGCTGCAAAGTGCAAATCGCCTATTATGAGGCGATGGGCTTAAAAGGAATGAAGGTTTATGCAGAAACCTTAAAAGCCGTAAGAAATTCGGGACTCATCGCCATAAGCGACATTAAGCGCGGCGACATCGCAGCAACCGCAGACGCATACGCGCGCGCTCATTTTTCAGGCGATTTTGAAACCGACATAATCACAATAAATCCCTACATGGGTTTTGACACGCTCCGTCCTTTTACAAACTATGCCGCTCCGGACAAAGGCGGAAAAGGAGCGTTTGTACTTCTGTGCACTTCTAATCCTGGCATGACGGACATTGAGCACCAGGAATTAAAATCCGGCGGACTTCTTCTGGAAAAAGTCGGAAACGAAATCGCAAGCATAAACGGCGAATACAAATCAAACTACACGGAACAAACCTGCGGACCAATCGGAGCGGTTGTAGGCGCAACCCAGGAAAAAGACGCGCGGGCGCTCCGCGACAAATACCCGGAAACATTCTTTTTAATTCCGGGATACGGAGCGCAGGGAGGCGCCGCAAAAATCGCGGCAACACTGCTTGACCGCTGCGGAGGAACTGTAAATTCAAGCCGCGGAATCCTTTGCGCATGGAAAAAAGATGCGGAACTTGCAGAAAAACGCGAAGCCGGAGCATTAAGCCTTGCCGACATTGCTGATTCAGCCGCAAGAAATGCCCTTTTCAGCAAAAACGATTTGCTTACCGCCAAATAAACGGATTACGGACAAGGTAAAAATTGAAGATGAAATTTCCAAACAAGAAAAGTATAATCCTGTTCTCTATTTTTTTGCTGGCAAAATTGAATTTTTTTTCAGAAACAATAACTCTTCCAATCAACTCAGAAGAAACAGGTTTTGACACACCTGTAGAACTTCCCTTTGAATGGAACGAAAAATGGTTCGGCGGAAATTCTCCGTCAGTATATAACCACGGACTTGCAAAAATCGCCTGCGCGCTTTCAGAAGTTTCCTACGTAAACCTAAAAACCGATCCGAACCTGAACCAGCTTAAAAACGTCTATAAAAAATTAGGCGTCGCGGAACAGAACATGGAATTTCACTATCAGCTTGACTACAAGGCGCCTGGGCTTGAAAAAGACCAGGCGGCATTCAGCATAGCCGCAAAGGAAATCAACAGCGCAAAAGGAAAACGAACTCTTATTTTTCTTACAATCCGGGGAACTCCATATTCTGCGCCGGAATGGATTTCAAACGTAAATGTCGCGGATTCAACGCACGAATCAACACTGATTCATGAAGGTTTTTTCAGAACCCAGACATTAATCCAAAAAGCGCTCATATATTATCTTTTAAAAAGAAAAATCGACCCAGACACAACTTATTTTCTAATCACAGGACACAGCCGTGGAGCGGCGCTTTCAAATCTTCTTGGAGCGCAGCTTGCCGACCAGGGCTATTTTGACACGGAAAATATCTACGTCTACACATTCGCAGCGCCAAACGTTTCTCAGCAGGAAAAAGTTTCCGACCCTAAATATAATTTTATATGGAACATAATAAACCCGGAAGACATCGTTCCAACAGTTCCGTTAAAAACTTCCGGCAAGAAAAAAGAATGGAACTACGGAAAGTTCGGACAGTCAAAAGTCTTTGCAAATTACTGGAACACAGACCCGGAAATTTACACAGACGAATACATTCCAGGCGTAAACAAATACTTTTCACAAATAATGCGCCGCGATTATTATCCGTTTAAAACCGGAACATACATTCCTTCCCTTGTAACCAGGATTCTTTCCGATTTATATCATAATGTAAACGAATTTTACGACGCGCCAATCAGCCTTAGAAATCAGGCGGAAAAAATTTTTTATAAAATTTATCCAGAAGAAACGGAACTGGAAAACACCGAAGCCGGAGAAACCGAAAAAGAAGAAAATCAGAAAGAACAAAAAAAAGACCGCGGACTATTTGCAACAATCGGAAAATCAATCAACAAAAGCACAGGCGGATTTCTTGACTATTCAGAATTCGCCTTTTTCGACATGCACTGCTGCTCAAATTACCTTAGCTGGCTTCTGGCCCTTGACGAAAACAAAGCCTTTTCTGACAAAAAAAGCAGTCGCCTTATAATCAACGGAGCATACGAGTGCGCAGTCTTTGACTCGCAGGAAAACATGGTTTTAAAAATCGCAGACGGAATTCCAAAATTAAAAAGCATAAAAATTCCTATCCTTGCCGTGCCGTTTCCATACGGAACAGTAATAGGATTTCCCTCAAACCAGAATTATTCAGTTGTAATCTACAAAGACAGCATACTTCCCACGCCGATTCCGCTAAAAATTGAACATTACGATGAAGAAGGCTACGTTACAGAAGTCTGTCCAAAAAAATACGTCTATCCGCACAAAGGAATTGCATACACATTTACCGCCGGAGAAAAAACCCTTGAGCAGGAAAAAATCACCGCAGTAAAAAACAATTCAAAAACCACAAAAATGCTTGTAAAAGCCGGAAAATTAAAGCAGCAGGATGTATTCCGCGTTCTGCCAGAAGTATCTGTCGGCACAGACGGACTTTTTGAAGGCGGAATAAGAATCGGAAGCCGCAGAATCCATGGCGCAGTGCTCACAGGCCAATCTTTATGCGATCTGGGCAAGTCCATCAATTTAAATTTTGGAATCGGGCATGAAGAAACTTTAATCAGCCGGACACTTTTAGATTTTTCAATAAACGGCAAATTTCTCTGGGCTTTTTCAGACATAGAAAACGGCGACCACCGCTTAAATTTTGTTCCGGAAGCACGAATTTCCCTGGAATTCAAACCGCTCAGAAGATTTTCCGTGTTTATTTCCGGAGTTTTTGACTTCCATATAGAAAATTTCAACGACACAGCATTTCACAACGAAGTCCGCGACAACAATTTTGGAACAATTTCATTTTCGGACAGCGTAGACCTGCAGCCTTCCATAAGATTCGGACTTCGCTTTTAGATTTTGAAACAAAAAATTTTAAAGTTGCCTTATGTACAAGAAACATTATATTTGTAGTATAATTTCGGAAATTGATATTTCCGCTTTGACTTTTTATGGGAGAAAAAAATGAAACAAATTACTGACTGCAACGGCATTCCATATCCTGTATTTACAACCGGAACTGTAACTTTTTGCGAAAATGTAAACGGTGCAAAACCAGAAGGTTCCGTTTTTTGCCTTAAAATAAACACAACCGGCGAAAATGCGCGCATGCCCCTTCCAGGACAATTTTTTATGCTTCGCTCAGAAAAAAGCCAGCAGCTTTTGGCGCGTCCAATCAGCGTTTTCCATGCGGAAAAAACATCGTACGGCGCAGAAATAACTTTCCTTATCCTATTAAAAGGCGAAGGCACAAAAGAACTCTGCGCTCTTGCTGCGGATGAAAAAATCCAGATTCTCGGTCCGCTCGGAAACGTCTTCCCGCGCCCGGCAGCCACCCCGGATGCGGCAACACAAAAAGTACTGATTGCGGGCGGCGGAATAGGAGTCGCTCCGGTCGCAAATTTCGCAGAATCGCTACCACCAAAAACCTACGATTTTATCGCTTCATTTAAAAGCGGATCATACGGGCTTGAACACATACAGCCGGAAAACCTTACAATTACCACAGACGACGGAAGCGTCGGACTCCACGGAATGATTACAGCCGCAATCGATGCCGAAAAAATCAAAAAAGGCGGATATTCAGCCGTATACGCGTGCGGACCTGCCCCGATGTTAAACTACATAAAAACAATTTCCGAAGCCGCCGGAGTTCAATGCTGGATAAGCATGGAGTCCAGAATGGCTTGCGGTGTCGGCGTTTGCCTTGGCTGCGTAATCCCGACCACAAAAGGAAATCTCCGCTGCTGCAAGGACGGTCCTGTCTTTGACTCAAAAATTCTTTCATTTCCAAAACCAGAGCCTTCAAGAATAAAATCAAATCTCAAGGGGGAAAGCCTTCCCCTCGCCGGCACTTCGTCGCCGTCTACCCCTTCTCCTAGGGGCGCCGCCCCTAAGACCCCGGATTTATCCGTAACCATAAACGGCGTTCATTTCCAGAATCCGCTTATCGGCTCTTCCGGAACATTCGGGTTCGGCACAGAATATGCGCCGATTTTCGACGTAAACAGGCTCGGCGGAATCGCCTCAAAAGGACTTACCCTTGAGCCCCGCCAGGGAAATTCTGGAATCCGGCTTTGGGAAACTCCAAGCGGCCTCATGAATTCAATCGGACTTCAAAATCCGGGAATTCCTCATTTTATAGAGCAAGAGCTTCCGGGAATGCTAAAACTAAAGCCTGTAACAATAGCAAACCTTTCCGGCTCTTCTTTGGAAAGCTATGTAGAAGGCGCAAAACTGCTTGAAAAAACAGACGTTCCTGTAATCGAGCTTAATATTTCATGCCCTAACGTAAGCGCAGGCGGGGCCGCATTCGGAATGAGCTGCACTTCCGCAAACACAGCCGTAAGCGCAGTCCGCGCCGTAACAAAAAAACCGCTCTGGGTAAAACTTACGCCGCAATCACCAGAATTAAGTCAAGTCGCGCTTTCCTGCATAAATGCCGGCGCAGACGCAATCAGCCTTTGCAATTCGTTTCAGGGAGTCGCAATTGACATAGAAACAGGACGTCCGGTATTTGACAAAATCAAGGCAGGTTTTGGCGGCCCAGCCGTCCGGCCGATTGCAGTCCGATTGATTTACGAACTTTACGAAGCAATAAAAACTCTTCCACAGGAAAAACAAGTTCCAGTAATCGCAATCGGCGGAATCTCAACATGGCAGGATGTGATTGAATTTATAATGGCAGGCGCAACCGCTGTGGAAGTCGGAACAAACACATTTGCAAATCCGCTCACAATGATTGAATGTATCGACGGAATTTCTGCCTATATGCAGCGAAAAGGAATTCAAACGCTGGAAGAAATCCGGGGAATCGCGCACTAAAAGAATTCTACGCAAAATGACATTTTTTTGCGAAAATGTCAAAATGACACTTTCGCAAAAATTGTAAAAATGTTACATTTAGCTTATGAATACATTGGTCGCATTGTGTGCAGTTGGCGCAGAAAAAATTCTTGGAAATGAAATCAAACATCTTGGCTATAAATTAAAAGGCAACGCTCCTGGCCGCGTTATTTTTGAAGGCGATAATAACGCAATGTTCAAGTGCAATCTTTGCCTTCGCACAGCAGACAGACTTTTCCTGCAAATGGCATCTTTTTCCGCAGAAGATTTTGATCAGCTTTTTGACGGAGTTTACAATATTCCATGGCAGGATTTCTTTAAAAAAGATTCAAAAATCACAGTAGACAAAGTCCGCTGCTATAAAAGCAAATTAAATTCTGAGCATGCAATCCAGTCAATTGTTCAAAAAGCAATTTATCAGAAACTCACAGAAAAATTCAGAATGTCTTCCATGCCGGAAACCGGAATTGAATCAAACATCCGCGTTTACATGGATCAGAATATAGCAATGATTCTTCTTGATTTGTCAGGCCTTCCGCTTCACAAGCGCGGCTACAGGACAGACGGAGGAATTGCCCCGCTCAGAGAAACCGTCGCGGCCGTCCTTCTTCAGGAAATGATGTGGCGTCGAAAAACTCCTCTGCACGACCCTTTCTGCGGCTCAGGAACAATCGCAATAGAAGCCGCGCTTTACGCTTACAATGTCGCTCCAGGTTTCGGCAGACGATTCGCGCTGGAAAACCTGCCATTTTACAACAAGGCCGAAGCCGAAGAAATCCGCAGACAGGAAGCGGAAAAAATCCGAGCGGATGTTGAAGTAAGAATCACCGGTTCAGACATTTCCACAGAAGCCATTGACCGCGCCAAAAAAAATGCAGAATACGCCTGCGTCATGGCAGGGCGAGCGCTCCAGTCAATCGGAAGCGACGCAAAAATCATACGCCCGGATTTTATTCAGGCAGATTTTGCAGAACTCAGCGCGCCATACGAAAAAGGCTTGATAATCTGCAATCCGCCTTACGGAGAACGCCTTGGCGATGAAGAACAGGCCGCGGAGCTTTACAAAAAAATGTCAGTCCTTTGGGAAAATTTCAAAGGCTGGGAATTTGGAATTATCACAAGCCACAAGTCATTTCAGGAAAATTTTGGACACTATGCAGACAGCCTGAAAGACATCAAGGCAGGAAACCTGAACACAACTTTTTACAGATACACAGATAATTTTCAAAAAAAGAGCGGAAGCGAGCACAAGCGTTCTGAATTTCATTCACGCTCATAAGGAACCGGAGGCGGATTCACTCCTTGTTCCAACACAAAATCAAGGCAAAAAAATCCGCCCGAATCAAAATAAACGCAAAACTGCATAAACAAGGAAAATTTTAAAACCAATGGCTACAGTTGTTGAACATGATAAAAGACGGGAAGAAATTCTTGAACGGTCGCTTGATGTTTTTATGGACGAAGGTTACGAAGACGTGACTTTCCAGAAAATCGCCGACCGCTGCGGCATAACACGCACAACTTTATACATTTATTTTAAAAACAAGCGCGAAATTTTCCTGTTCAGTATAAAACAGTTTCTTTCAACCCTGGAAGAATCTCTTATAAAAATAGCTACAGACACAACAATTTCAACCGAAAGAGTCCTTAAGTCAATGCTAAGGTTTATTCTTGAAAAATGCGAGGAAAACCGCAAGCTTTTCGCTGTCCTGCTGCCATATCTTGTGCAGCTCCAAAAATCCGGAATAAACACAGAAGAACGGGTTTTGCGCAGAACAATACGCCTTCAGCACCTTATGAACTGCGTAATTATCCGCGGAATCCGCTCCGGCGAATTCAAAAAAGTAAGCGTAAAATATGCAAATGTCATGCTATATTCCCAGCTGGAATCTGCAATTTTTAAAATCGCCGTGCTGAATTCAAAAAATATTACAGACTGCTACGGCGCGGCGGAACTTACTGTAAACGGTCTTCTTAAAAATCAGTCGGAATAATCCAAAAACTGCGCAGAATCTGTTTCAGCATTGATTTTTGCGAACCTGCCGCCTGTTACCGCTATATCAGAAAAATCATAATTTCCATCATTAGAAGCTGTCGGAGTCACTGTAAAATAACTAATAGGCTTATCATCACTTTTTACTCGAATTTCACACGGCGCAGTCCATTGGACAGTCGTATAGCGCAATGGAGAATCTTCTTCATCCGGCTTTTGGCGCTTTTTGCTGACAAGCTGGCAGACAATACCTTTCACTACAATTTCTTTATTAAAATAATTCGGCGTTAAAATCATACGCAATGAAAACGGACTTGAATCCGATGTATAGTTTGAGCCAGCCGCCGCCAATTTAAATATCGTGGAATACTCGCCATCTTTTGTGCTTACCGCAAGTCCAAGATTATATTTTGAAAAATCACCTGTTGGCAAGGAAATTGAATCTTTCGCATTTCCTTCCGCAGGAACTAATGCAAGCGTCGCTGTTTCCGCATCATAAGAAAAGTAACAGTCTTCGTTGGAAAGCACTGGTTTTGGATCATCCGTAAAAACCGGCGATTTCTGAGAAACTTTTATAGCATCCGACCACCCGGTTGTCTTATACGAATCGTTTATCTTAAATCTTGCCATATATTGATACTCTCTGCCGTCAACAACAAGATTGTCCTCAAATATGTAAGTCGCGTTTATATTTTTGAAGCCGGAATAATCTGTCCAAGATTAAAAACATCTTTAAAGTCATCTTTTCTGAAAATATTAACGTACGACATTCCTTCAACGTACGGAACAGAAACATTTATCCGCATTGAATCTTCAGACTTTATTACGTCGATTATATAATCATCGTTCTCATCATCTGTGCAGGCCACAAAAGAAAAGCATAATGCCAGTGCAAAAAATAAATTAAAAACTCTTTTCATAAAAAAGACCTCTTTTCAAGTTATCGGCATTTTTTACGAAATTCTTTAAGCGGTTTCAGGAACAAACTTCCCAAAACCGCCTAAGAACAATCCTAAAGAATTTAATCAGCCCGGCTGCCGGGTAATTCAGCATACAAAATTCAATATTCTGGCGACTTATTTCAAAGCGTAAACTGCAACTGTTTTTGTAGCCACGGCAACAACCGCGCCATCTTCAAGCGGCGCAGGATTTTCCGCAAACTGCTTTCCGTCCGTAACAAGCGTCCACAAGCCTTTTCCGTTAAGCTCAAATTTCACATCCGAAGTAAACGGATTTGCAACGACTACAATTTTTTTCCATGTGTCGCCGCATTTTGTGCCGTCAAGTTCCCATGCAAGAACCTGCTCCGGTAGTCCGGCCGCTTTGTTATCAATAAAGCGCAAGGCTTTTTCACACTCTTCGCCAGTTGCAAGCCTAAAGGCAGGATGCTCTTTTCTTAATCTGATAAGATTTTTCACATAATTAACAACATCCTGCTTTTCAGCGCATCGGTTCCAGTCAAGGTTATTTATTCTATCGCAGACATTATAAGTATTGTGCAAAACAAAATGCCTTCCATCATCGGAAATTCCATACTCATAAAAAATCTGTTTTGTAGCCTTTATGTCCTCAGGAACTTCTTTTGAACGGCAGAATTCCATTCCTGCATGCAAAATCGGATAACCTTCCGCAAGAATGATAAGAGAAATCGCCATTTTCTGCATCTGGTCAAGATATTCTTCCGGCTTGTCCTGATCAACCATAAAAAGCTTGTCCCGCAGCGTAATGTTGTCATGAATTTCCGTGTAGTTCACAGAAAGCCATGTTTCTTTTCCCCACGGCTTCGGCGCGGCAGTTCCCACAACTTTTTCATATTTTATCTGAGGATGCTTTGTTGCGCCAACAATTCCAAATTTTACCGATTCCCTGAAACTTCCATCATGAACAAAACCCTTTTGCTTGTCATCAAAAATCGGACCTTTTATTCCGCATCGCATAGCATCGTTAAAAAAGCCGATTCCGTGCATTTTTTCACAATTAACCTGCGAAGCGCCCTCAATTTTTCCAGCCCTGTACATATCCCAGCCTTCGCCATAAAGCAAAACGTCAGGTTTTATTTTATGCAACGCATCGTGAACGTCGTTCATAGTCACAACATCGTGAAGTCCCATCAAATCAAAACGGAATCCGCACAATTTATACTCTTTCAGCCAGAAACAAAGCGTATCGACCATATATTTTCTAAACATTGAATGTTCGCTCGCTGTATCTTCTCCTGCGCCGGAATATCCTTCAACCCGGAAAAAATATCCGGGCACACTTGTACCAAGCCCCTGATGAATTCCATCATTCACATGATTGTAAACAACATCCATGATTATACCGATTCCCGCATCAGCATAATTTTTTATAAACTGCTTGAACTCTTTTATCCTGACTGCGCCGTCATACGGATTTGTTGAATAAGAACCTTCAACGCAGGCATAGTTTTCCGGATCATATCCCCAGTTAAAGTTGCCGAACAGAATCCTGTTTTTTACAATCGGGTCATTCACAGTTTTTTCATCAACACTTCTAAAATCAAAAACCGGAAGAAGCTGAACATGCGTAACTCCCAGGGATTTTATATGGTCAAAGCCTGTAGGAACGCCTTCGCACGTTGTTCCCGGCTGGGCTGCTCCTAAAAATGTCCTCTTAATCTTTTTATCTCCGTTCCAATACGGACTAGAAGTAATATCCGCAATGTGCGCTTCATAGGCAACCACATCGCATGGTGTTTTTACAGTAGGAATCTTTACATTTTCCCAGCCAGCCGGATTTGTCCGTTCCATATCAACAACCATCGAACGCTTTCCGTTTATGCCGCAAGCCTTTGCATAAGGGTCGGAAGAAATCTGTTCAACACCGTGAACTAAAACCGTATACAAATAATACGTTCCGTGCAAATCACCTTTTACAGTTGTTTCCCAGACACCGGCTTTTCCTTTTTCAGAAAGAAGCTTAAGCCCAATCGTTTTTTCCGCGGCAGAATCTTCTCCATCCGCAAAAAGAGAAACAGAAACCGCCTTTGCGGTCGGCGCCCACAATCTGAAGGTTGTCTCGCCTTTTTTGTAAATCGCACCAAGCTCAATGTCCGTGTGATACTTCTGTTCAAATTCCTTTGAATCAAAATACCATTCCAATGCGCCAGTGTTTTTTCCACCGCTGCACTTACTGTTCATCCTGCCGCTTTTTATAAGATTAAAAAGATAATCTTTCTTGTGTTCCGCACCGCAGAACTCATTGTTTAGATTCTGCTTTACGAACGGCTCTGTAATCCACTTTGAAGGAGTTCCGAATTTTTCAAATGAAAAATGCTTCTCTTCCTTGTCTTTATATTTTGCTTCTGTTGCAATTTCGTACTTTTCATTTGGTTTGATTTTTATTTCATTCAGCGTAAGCTCTGGAAAACCTACCAGCGTTTCAGCATTTTCCACATTCCACTTTACCGAACAATGATAAGAATCGCCCTTTCTTTTTATATGAACATCAAAAGTCCAGCCGTTTCCAAACGGAAGAGATGCGGTCGCCTCTTTGCAGGCAGCCGGCAGACACGGACAGAATTTTATTTTTTTCTGAACCAGTTCGGGATGAAAGCCCAGCAAATCCATCGCAATATTTCTGTTAAATTCGGCAACAGACCAGGCCTGGCTGAATGTTCCTGAAAGCTTAGGATTTCCGTCTGAATCCGGGCGCGCATGAATATTTTCGCTCAATGAACCTGCGCAGCCTGACTCCTGAATCATTTTTGAATAGTTCTGCAAAATCGCAGAAGCTTTTTCACCAAGAATTCCGTGGGAACTCAAAGCGCTTGCCGTAACATACGCGCCTGTGTTCCATTCCCAGATTGTTCCGTTGTGGTATGCCGCATCTTTGTGGTACCATTCAGGATTTTCGTGCTCAGGATGAAACAAAGGGTCTTCCGGGCTTAAGCTAAAAAGTCCAAAAGGATTTACAAGTTCCCTTTCGGTATTTTTAATGATACTGTCCGCAATATTTTTTTCAACAAAATATTCTTCCGGCTTCAAATCAAGCACGGAAGGAATCATAAATGTAAAAAGCTGATTCGGGCGGACACGCATATCTTTTATCCATTCGCCATAACCGCCTTCCGGCAAACAATCCGCAAGGGCATTGCAATCTTTATTCCAGAAGTATTCAAGGAATGATTTCTTTACTCTTTCAGCAATAAAATCAAAACTGTCAGCCTTTTCGTTATTACCGCGCAGGCGCTGCATTTCCGCACCGATTTTTAACGCTGTAAACCACAATGACTGAATATCGTTTGCCCGATTTCCACGCGGAGAAAGCGGCTCTTTTCCAGAAATTCTGGCATCCATCCATGTGTCGGCATCTGCGTGCATAAGAAAACCATGCTCGTCGCAGCGTTCCATTTCCGCAAAAAGAGCAATGTCCACAGTGTTTTCAAGCTGCTCTAAAATCGAAACGTCTCCAGAATATTGAACATATTCCCACAAAGCCCGGATAAACCACAAAGTGCCGTCCGCAGTATTATAAATAACATCCTTTTCGTCGCGATAACGGTTTGGAATGCGTCCGTAAGTCGCACTGTCTTTGTTCAAATCCTGAAAATCCGCAAATCCTAAAAGGACATCTTTTGCCTCTCCAAAACAACCGGAAACCAGAAGAGTTCCGCACAAAGAAATAAAAGTATCGCGTCCCCAATTATCCCTGAACCACGGAAGACCGGCCCAGATTCCCCGGTAATTGCTGCCATGGTCTTTTACGGCAAGCTGCCAAGCGCTGAATCTTGCCCACTGCACAGACTCGTTGAATTTTTTGTCGCCAAAATCTGCGGTAAATTTTTCAAGAAAACCGTCTATCTGATTTTTATGGGAAAGAATTCCTTTTTCATTTGCAAGACGCACCGCTTTTTCTGCCGCCGAATTTTCATCATTTTCAAAAACAACGTACCAGCCATCTTCAGAAAAAATCGCTCCATCTTTTTCCGCACTGCGCTCTTTTTTGCAAAGAACTATATTTTCATCTTTTGTAGAAAAATCAAAATCAAAATCAAAAACAGCCGCAATCGCAATGCCCTTGTCAGAACTTATCACCTTTACGCCGTCCAGTTTTTTTTCTGTCCAGACAGAATCCGTTTTTACCAGATTTTCAAGTTCTTTCTTATTATTTTTTGACTCAGTTTCTTCCAGCGGCAAAGTTTCCTGAAAAAGCACAGTTGGAACAAGATTTAAAATTCCTAATTCCGCATTTGAATTCAGGTAAAAAGCCTGCTCTTCCAGCAGAAGCGCCGCTTCAATAAATGAATTTTTAAATACTGATTTAAAACCATACGGAAAAACTTCTGTGAATTCAGATTCATCAAGTCCTTTTCCGAAAGAAGCAAATCCATCTAAAAATTTCGTATTTCCACGAAAATAACCATTTTCATTATTTTTTTTACTAAACAAAAACTGGAAATAACCATTTTTTCGGTCAGTCCAGGCGATACGTCGGCCAGAATCAGCCATTACCTTGATAAGCATAACTATATCAGTCTACACGAACAAAAACAGTTAATCAAATAATATTTTTCAGGGCAAACGCATTATAAATGTATTCAGCAAAAAACTTGCTCCCAGTCACGGTTTCGTGGTTCAAAATTTACTTAAATTATTTATAATGCGTTTGCCCTGTAATATTTTTGCATTACAACAACGTTATCGGAAGATTCATTTCTTTAAGGATTAAAATCACGCCATCCCTGAACAATCCATCAAAAATATATAAAATGACTATATACGAAATAAAAGAAAGTAAAATAAAACAGAACAATTTAAGTTTTATTGTCTCAAAATTTAATCCGCAAGAAAATTGAAATGTAACAAACAGCAAAATATACAGAACAAAAAAAATTAAAAATTTATCTTTTATCAAAGTAACAGAAACCAATGTTATAACCGTGAGCATAACTGAAATCAGTTTGTTTATGCCGTCAGCCATAAAAACTGAAAAAACAATCTTTAACAGAAGATAGGCGGAAAAAAGACAGCAGATTATAAAAATCATAGAATTTGTAATTTCGGGAGTTTCAGGAAAATTTGCAAAAATACCAATCTTAAATGAATCAAATTCAAACCTTTCAAGAAAAGAAAATTTACTAAAAGCCAGCAGTTCCGGCCTAAGACAAAAAATCACGCCGCATGAAAAAACTGTATCAAAAAAGACATCCAGAACATTCATAAAACCCCGGAAAAATTTTATCTCCGCAGATTTCATCATCTCGCTTCTTTTTTCAGCAGCCTCATTTCTTTTGCGGCGTTTTTCTGAACGCTCCCTAGCCTTTTCCTCTTCTTTTAATTGACGAAGAATCTTTTTTTCTGTCCGCTTCCGTGCGGTATTTCTAAAAAATTCATTCTTCTTTTGCACAATTTTTTCAAAAAGACTATTAACATTTAGGTTTAAAACGTAAACAACTTTTTTCAAGGCAGAAGAGAATTTGGTAAAAAATGATTTAATCTTTATCCATATTGCAGAAAAAAAGTTTCTGCTTTTTTCAAAAAAGGAATTCATAGTTTCGCCTTCAAAATAAACTTACTTGCAAGTGTATGTCGCAACAGTCTGATAAGAGCCGGTCTTTGCAGAAGAAACGCCTATATTAAGCTGAGAAACATTTATCGGAACTGTAAAATCCAAAGAACTTTAATTTAGATTTCATAAAAATATTCTAGCATAAAATTAAAAAAAATCAATTTAACAGGTAGCCTGAATGTCGAGCTTTTTGTAAAAAGAATAAAAGCGCAGGCAGATTTGCAATTTGTGAAGATTTTTGGCGATTGAATTAATTAAAGTGCGGGCACCCGAATTAATACAAGCGTAGCGCGAGCCAAATCCATCTCGGCAAATTGAAAATCTGCCGAGAGCGTTCTTTCATAATTTGCAAATAAGTCTGATGTTGCACAAATCTTTGCTCAGAATTTAAAAAAACATAGAAACGGAGCTGGACTAACGCAAAAGCAACTTTCTGAACGTTTGGAAATTTCTCAAAAACATCTTTCCTTCATTGAAACGGGAGTTCAATTCGCCTCTGCGTCATTAATTGACAAAATATGCAAAGAGCTAAATATCTCCTGCGGAGATTTATTTGCAAGCGAAAAAGACGTAAACATAAAAGAAGTAAATATGATTTGCACAATGATGCAGAATATTGTAATTCCACGATTCTTAATAATTGAATCAAAATTAAAGAAAATAGAAAACAAACTGAATGGCTTGCCAGACGAAGAAGATGAGCTTATTTAGACCAAATGCCGAGTTTTATAAATTCGGCACAAAAATTGAATGAGCTATCAGAAAAAGCGCGTCAATTCACTAGATAGCAAAGCTATCTTATGCTGAGCGTAACATAGTATCAGCCTGCGCAATTTTCTTCAAAAAATTGCTTGCCATCGCTCCGAATGACTCGGCCGCGCTTTCCTTTTCTTTCCGCCCATTCAATTTACGGATTCAGTAAAAAACCCGGCATTTAGACTATTTGAACAAAACTTCGTTATTTTCTGTTAATTCAAAATTTACAGTTATATTGTTTGAAGTAGCATTTTCAAAATAGAATCTGTCTTCATTTTCTATGACTTTCTTTTGAACGTTTACACTTGAAGTTGAATCTTTAGACAAAACTCTAAAAATTGTAATTGGATTTGTAGAACCCCAAACAGAAGAGTCGCACAAAAGAACCTGACCGTTTCCGTCTGTGTTTGCATTAACGGTAAATGAACCAATATTTTGGTCTGACCAACCGTAGTTTATCTTTCCTGCAAAGTATAAATTTAAAGAAGGATTTTCTTCTTTAATCTTTTCCAGATTTGTAGCTTCCGACTTAAAGTTTGAAATTGTCAAGCTGCAAGGAGTTTTTGTTGCAATCCAAACTTTCAGTGTTCTTAAAGTTTCGTTTTTCTTTTGGAATGCAGGAACATACATTGTAATAGATTTTGTCTTGTTTGCTTCAAAAGAAAACTTGGTGTTTCCAGAACTTGATTCCGCATCCGAATTTGCTTTTATCCAAATATCCATAGCAGGAATACCAACGTCGCTTGTAACATCAAAAGAAACCTTGTGAAGGCATTTTACCGCAAGCCCCAAAGGATAAATATTTATGCCACTTGCATTTTCATTTTTTGAAAAAGTCACCTTTATTTCATCCTTTGCAGATTCGCAGGAGATTAAGTCATCTTCGCTTGAACGATAGATGCCATAGGCAATTTTTGGCTCAACTTCTTCAACTTTATAATTTTTGATATAAAGTTTTGAAACTGTTCCGCATGCAATCTGAGCAAAACCTAAAGACCAGTCGCTCAAAGCAGTACCAGTTTCTACGGAATAAGTTTCCCATTCTGTGCAAATTGAGTGCTCAATAAAAGCTGAATCGTCAGAGTTTGAAAAATCGCAAGTAGAAAGAATAATTTTTGAAACCTTGTCTGCTTTTAGGTCAAAACTGATTTTGTAGTTTTTACCTTGCTTTGCCTCTACCGGAATTTTTGAAATCAATATATAATCCCATATTTTTGAATACTCCGAAGCAGCCTTTGTGTTTGAAACTATGATTTGAGTTTTTTGTTTTTCAATTGAAACTTCGCTTATTTCTTGAACAGAAGAGTCTGAATATCCTTCAAAGGATTCTGAAATTTTATCTTGGTTTGCAACTATAAAATTCATTTTTTCAACAATTTCAGCTTCTTCTTTTAATTTTTCTTCTTTTACCTTTTCAATTTCAGTTTTTTCTTCTTCAGAAAGCTCTATTGTTGCGTCCGGTATATCTTTTACTTTTTCGTTAAATTTTGAATTTTCTTCGTTATTTTTCACTGCGTCTTTTACAGTTGAATCCGCCGCGACAATTGTTACGTCTACATTTACAACAATTGTAATGTTTGGGGTTTCAGAATTTTGTACTGTAGAAACGATTTTTTCAACTTTTGTTTCGCCGGCAAGCTCAAGATTTTTTACGACTTCAGAAATTATTACATTTCCAAAAGAAGAATCCTTATTGTTTGAATCGAGTTTGCAGTCTTCAAAAATAAATGTTTTTTTTATTCTGGTTGAATTATCTCCTGAAAGCGCAATACGAACATCCTTTTTTTGAACAACAAGTTTTTCAACGGCAGTTTTTTCAATGTGAACAGAATTTTTACCACCGCCGTTTACGTAAACATCGCCTACTTCCTGGCAATTTTTTAGCTTAAAATCGCCATCACCAACTTTTTCGTCTACAATAATGCTTTTGATGTTCGTAACATTTTCAAGCGTAACATCTGTGCTTTCAACAACAAAAGCCGCGGTTTTTATGTTTCCGTTTTTGATTGTCAAAGGCTTTGAAATCGTGTAAGAATCGTTTTCTTCAATTTCCAATGTTTCTGCGCCTAAGTCGATTACAGAACCATTTTCTGCAGCTGCAATTCTTTGTTTAAGCGTGCTTTTTACTGGTGTTTCTGGCGCTGGATTTACAGCTGACGGTTCATCTGTGCTAGAAGCATCATTTTGGCAACCTGTAAACAAGGCAAGAACAACACAAAATGCTAAAAATAGTCTTTTCATTTTTTTCTCCTGTTAAATTGTAAAATAACAGGTCATTCTACCCCCCCCCCACATCCTTTTGTCTAGTAATAATATGGATAATATCAAGAAATTCCGGTCCAATTTAATTTATAGAAAAAACAGAAGAAAACAACTATAATGGTTTTATGAATATTACGTTGTATAACGAAATTAAAAATCTTTCTGACAAATATAAAACCGAACTCCGCTCAAAAATAAATGACAGAATTGACGAGATGAAATCAGATGACAATTCTCATTATTTGATTTACAGAGTTCTAGGAATAACAGAATCGGAAGGAAATCTCATAGATATATATCAAAACAAAGGACGCTTTGTATACAAATACGCAGGTTCATTTCTTGAAGAAGCCGCAATTTTATGCCTGAAACATAAATACCCGAACGGAAAAAAAACAAAAATTCCGAACGCACTGGGAAAAAAGCCGGCAACTTATGAAATAGATTTTCTAAACAAAAATGATGCGTTGGAAATAAAATGGCGGGACGCAACAACAGACGGTGACCATATCACAAAGGAACGTACGCGTGTAAAAACAATCAGCCTGAAAAAACTAAAGCCAATCCGTGTTATGTTTTACTATCCGCAGAGAGAGCAGGCTATCAGAATTCAGGAAACATTAAAAACTCTTTACGAAGGCGTTCGCGGAGAATATTATGCAGGAGAGGAAGCCTGGCAATTCATAAAAGACTACACAGGAACTGATTTAAAAAAAATCCTTGAAAAAATCGCGCTGGAAAGGACTGCAGAATATGAACAGTAATATTAAGATAAATTCCATAATCTGCGGAGATTCTCAATTTGAACTGCAAAAAATTCAATCAAATTCTATCGACCTTATATATTTAGATCCGCCTTTTTTTTCACAAAAGACACACGCACTTTCTTCAAGACATAATGATATGACATATTCTTTTGATGATAAATTTTCAACAAGGGAAAAATATCTTTCACTTATGGCAACAGTACTGAAAGAATCTAAAAGAATTCTAAAGGACACCGGCTCAATCTTTTTACATTGCGACAGATACGCCTCTCATTATTTAAGGGAGCTTTTGGACAATATTTTTGGAGAAGATAATTTTCAAAGCGAAATTATCTGGTCATATAAAAGATGGTCAAATTCCAAAAAAGGACTTTTAAACGCCCACCAGAACATTTACTTTTACAGCAAGACAAAGAATTTTAAATTCAACAAGTTTTACACAGAGTATTCACCTTCAACAAACATTGACCAGATTTTACAAGAAAGGGCAAGAAATAAATCTGGAAAATCTGAATATAAAAAAGATGAGCATGGAAATATTGTTCTTACAAAAGAAAAAAAAGGCGTTCCTCTTTCCGATGTGTGGGAAATTCCATATCTAAATCCAAAAGCAAAAGAAAGATGCGGTTATCCTACACAAAAACCTGTAAAACTTCTTCAAAAGATAATTGAGCTTGCAACCGATGAAAATGACATTGTAATGGATTCTTTCTGCGGAAGCGGAACAACTTGCGTCGCAGCAAAATCACTGAACAGAAACTTTATCGGAATTGATAAAAATCCAGAAGCAGTTTCCCTTGCAAAAAAAAGACTGAACGAAATGATAATCTCTGAATCTGGAGTTCTTTCAAGAGGAATTGAATCCTATTTTGAAAAAACAGATTTTGAGAAGAACATTCTGGATATGCTGAACGCAATTCCAGTTCAAAGAAACAAAGGAATCGATGGCTTCATAAAAAGCGACAATAGTCTTATTCCCATAAAAATTCAAAAAAGCTATGAAACAATAAATGACGCGATAAAAAGCCTTGAACACGCTTCAAGAGGAAAAAACTTTCCAATCAAAATACTTATTCAGACCAACGAAACCAAAAATTCCGAACAGATTCAAAGCGAAAGCGATGTAAAAGTCATAAAATATTTAAACTTGCAGGTGGAAAATCTTCTTCACATCGCCATATAAAAAATCAAGGCAGAAATTATTCTTCCCAAATTTGCAGTTCATCAGAAAGAGCAACAAGCTCTTCTTCATCTAAATCATAACTGTCAACGGCAATAATATAAGATTTTGTTGAAAACGAAACTTCCCTGGTTGCGTCCCAAATTTCAACAAACCAAGAATCTGCATTCTTTACAGTTGAAGCGTGACTTTTTTCTGTTGTTATGTGGTCGTCCATAAACATTTGATGAACTCGTTTTGCGTTGTAGTCGTAGTAGAACCATGAACCGGAATCAGACAATTCTTCTGTATTCCAGCCTGAAAATTTTACAATGGCATTATAACCAAATACAACCCCGAAACAAGAAAAATATGTATCATCCCTCGCAATCATCAACAGAGCCTTGCGTAACGCACATCTTAAATTTGTCATCAAGCGAAAATTTCACAAAAACAGTTTCGTCCGTTGTGTTCACAAAATATGTGTCGTCTGTGCCATAACGTTCATACAACCTTTTTTCAACTTTTATGCCTGGAACAACATTTTCTGACATAACCCTAAAACTTGTTACTGTATTTTTTTTAGAATGCCACTCATCTTTATCACTTAAAACAAACTGACCATAAATAAACTTTCCGGCAGGAATTGCAATGGATTTTTCACAAGGGATAAAATGCCAATCTCCTTCCAGAGTACCGGCAAAATATAATCCCAAATCAGGATTTTTATTCAAAATTTCAGGGATGCTTGTATCTTCTATTTCAATATTTTCAATCTTCAAATTGCAAGGTTTTCCGCATGAAAACCAAATAGTAGGAATCCGAACTTTTTCTCCATTAGATTGAATTCCGGCAAGATACATTGTCACTTTTTCTGTCACACCTTTAGACAACGGATGTTTACTAAATCCAGTAGTATCTTTTTGATTACTAAAAGAATGCGCCCAAGAACTGAATTCACCCTCATGCCATTCATTATCTTTTTCATAGCCACCTGCTAAATCCGCATCGCTTGTAATATCAAAACTAAGTCTGGAAATTTTCCCGACCGGAATAGGATTATTCAGCAAACGAATATCAACTCCTGTATTTTGCGGACATCCTTTCTTAAATGAAATATCCACAGTATCTTCTGTAAAAACCGCGACAATATCTTCTGGAGAATTATCTTCCGAACCAATATTCACAGCCGTTCCAAAATATTGAACATCCGGAATTTCTTCTATCGTATAATTTTTTATGTATAGTTTTGAAACAGTTCCGCAAGCAATAAAAACAGTGCTGTCAGCCCAATCATATTTTGCAGTTCCTGTTGTAACAGAGAAAGTTTGATATTCTGTGGAAATTTTACAATATACACTATTTCCTATACATGAAACTTTTCCGTCTTTTGCCTCTAATTTTACATAACCATCTTTATCAGATTTAAGGTCAAAACTGATTTTATAATTTTTGCCGGCTTTTACTTCTGGCGAAGCAGTCGGTTGAATAAAATATTTCCAAACTCTAAACAAATGAGGTTCTTTATTTTCGAAGATGTACTCTGAATCTGTTTTTTCAATAAAAATATTTTCTATGCTTTTTACATACTCACAATCAAAAGCGTTTGGCCTTGTAGTTCTAGTTTCTTCTGTTATCAGATTCTGTTCCCACAAATAAAAATCCCCGGCCGTCATCTCGATTTTTTTTAGCTCTTCTTTTACCTGGGTAATGTCATTTTTGTCGTCTTCAGTCAGTTCGGCATCTTTTATTCCTTCACCCTTGTTATTGTAATCAGAATTTTCGGGATTGTTTTTTATCGCATCTTGAACTGTGCTGTCCGCAGAACCAATCGCCACATTCACATCAACGATAATCGTAACGGTCGCGCCATTTTCTGAAACTATTCTTCCAATTTTTATAACACCAGCAAGAGCAAGATTTTTTACAGATTCCGAAACAATAACATTTTCAATTGAAGCACCGGAACTTTCAGAATCCAGCTTGCAGTCGCTAAAAACAAAAGCCCTGGTTACAGGAGCAGAATCTCTGAAAACAATATGAACTCCAACCTTTTTTACAACAAGTTTTAGAACCGCAGTCGAATCAATATATATCGCCTCGCCGCCGCCATTAACAAAAAGCTCTTCCACCGGCTTACAGTTTTCAAAAGTAAAGTTTCCATCGCCAACATTTTCATCAACAATGACAGTTTTTACCCTTTCAATATTTTTTAATACAACACCCGGACTTTTTACAATGAACTTTGCATTTTTTACGTCGCCATTTTTTATTGTTATCGATTTTGAAATCACATAAGGAGTATTCTTCCTGATAAGCAAATCTTCTTTTTCCAAATCAATCTCATCACCATTTTCCGCAACAGCAATTCGCTGCATCAACGTCATCTTAAGCTCGTTGCTTGAATCAGAAACTTCATTTCTACAACCAAAAAATAACGCGGCAACAGCAAAAAACAAAAAGAAGATTTTTTTCATCAACTTTCTCCACAAACAATATAATGATTTATTTTCTTTCAAGGCTTGATATGAAATCATTCAATTTTTTATCAAATGTTACAAGTTTTTCAAAGTTCCAATATACTACTCCCAAACCTCTTTTGTCGACAAATCAAGTTCTGCCGTCGTTTGCGCGGAATCCACAACCCAGACGGATTTTCCTTTTCTTAGGAAAAATACAACTTCGTTTTGCGCGTATTTTACAAAATGCATTCCTTTTGAAAGCCGGGTTATTTCCGGCAAGCCTTTGTCCAGCCCAGAACCCAATGCGCAGCGAACCATTTTCATATCTTCCGGCAAATAGACGTTTCTTCCGGATGCGTTTTGCCTGTAAACCGGAGCAATCATTATGTCATCATCAAGCAAAAGCTGATCTTCTGTCTGAACGGCAATCTCGTCATCCGCAAATTCAAACGCAAGAGGCTTAAAGAAAAGAGAATTTTCAGCGCTCGCTTTCTTTAGCTTTTCGTAAAGATACGGAAGAATCCTGTACCTGAAGCTTACAATTCCCCTAAAATCTTCCGTGTTTTCAAACTGATAAAATTCCTGTTCCCGTGTTCCCAGCGCAGAATGATTTCTCATCAAAGGAGACCATATTCCAACGCCTAAGAAACGAAGCAAAAGCTCGCGGCTTGTGTTTCCGCCAAAACCGCCCAAATCGCATCCTGTGTACAAAAAGCCGCACATATTCAATCCCGGAAGCTGATGGATTAAAAGCTCAATGTGATTCCACCAGGAAGCATTGTCGCCCGTCCAAATTCCTCCGTACCTGTGAGCCCCGATATATGAAGCGCGGCTAAAAATAAGCACATCATTCTTGCAGTTCTTAGTAAAAAATTCGCTTGCGGCGCGGGTCATATTGTAGCCATAAAGATTATGGACTTTTGAATGTTGAACCACCGCAAGTCCGTTCTGAACATCCTCCGCAAGTCCTCCGGCAATATCGGCAGGAACCTTATGATAAAAACTCTTGTAGTCATCCATTGAATTTTGCACACCAAGAACCGCATCTTTTAATTTCCAAGTGTCATAAACTTCCGGATTTTTATTGTCTATTACAGAAAGAATTTCTTTATAAGCGTTTTTTAGTCCATCCTCAGAATAAAAAAGAGCCGGTTCATTCATGTCGTTCCAAAAACCATCGATTCCCATATCCGTAAGTTTTTTATAAAGACCGCCAAACCATCTCCTGGCCGCAGGATTTAAAAAATCTGTAAAATGCGAAAGTCCCGGCCAAACACCAGCCGCAAAAATAGAACCGTCCGCCTTTTTACAAAAATAATCATTCTGAACGCCTTCTGAATCTGGAGCGGCATCTTCAACTTTTATGCCCGCATCGATTATTGGCACAATGTGAACATTTTTTTCCTTAAAATCAGAAACAGTTTTTGCAAAATCAGAAAAATTCTTCTTATTAATAGAAAAATCTCTGAAACCATCCATATAATCAATATCCAAAAAAATCGCATCAAGCGGAATATTCTTTTCTTTGTAGTTCTTGTAGACTCTTTTTAAATCTTCTTCAGAACCATATCCCCAGCGGCTCTGCATAAAACCCAGCGACCAGACCGGCGGAACGTAACTAGCTCCAATCATTTTTCTGAATTGACCCGCAACGTCTAAAAGACTATTTCCTTCTATATAGTACATATTCAAATGCACATCTTCAATTTTCACACTTACAGTATCAAAGCTAGAAAAAGCCGCATCAATCTGAACCAATCCCGGATAGTCAAAAAAAAGACCGAACGCATTCTTGGAATCCGGCTCGTAAAAAATCATAAAATTATGGGCACCGTAAAGAGAAGTTTTTTCCTCTGTATGAGAAAATTCATCCGTACACCAGCAGTTGTAAATCCTGCCCCTTTTGTTAATTCCGCCCATGGACTGCCCTAGCCCGAAAATCATTGTTTTTGGCGAAACGTGCATTCTAAAAGAAAATCCATCATTTTCATTTATTGAAATTTGCGCATATTTAAAAGAACTTGCATCATCTGAAAAAATTTTTGCCTCCTCAGGAAGACAAACCACCGATTCCGTATTAAAAGGCTTTCCAAAAATATATTTGCTTATCATAATTTAAGTATAAAGGCACAAAAAAAATTGTCGAATTTTTTATGCAGACAAAAGTTATATTTTTAAGCAACCCGCGTTTCAGGGCGTTCCGTCCGCTCTGGTTTCGCAACGCTCAACCGCCGCAGCCGTCGGCTGTTCCGTCCTTCGCTAACCGCTCATTCTCCGCACTCACTCCGTTCGCTTGCGGTGAACTGCTCCGCAGGGACTCCATAGCCTAACGCACGCAAGCCACAACATATAGAACTTCTGATTCTATGCGAAAAGGAGAATATCCTGAAATTTTAAAACTTACTGCGGTTACATACGGTGAATACAATCAACAGGAAATTGACGTGATTATTCAGCGGTTCACTTCGTTTGACAGGAGAAAACGCCCTTGCAAAGAAGATTTTCCTGAAATCCGCAGAAAGCTTTTTTATCTTTCAAAGATTATGGAAAAT
>OIXL01000140.1_pt1 | contig 41448 bp, 37 predicted proteins | sample 1587761 | NCBI WGS metagenome assembly OIXL01 (sample SAMN03283246) | human gut metagenome | biome: human-associated habitat; material: feces | host: Homo sapiens | place: Peru | collected 2012 | reverse complement strand
CTCGCTGGGGCGCACGGCGCAGGGCACGCCGCGGCGGTAGCTGTAGGTCTCCAGATCCACCATGCCCACAAGACCCTGCCGCACCCTGCCGCTCTGCTCGGTGCGTTCCACATAGACAAAGCCGTCCACGCTGCGGGTGAGCACATTCTTTTCGTACTCCCGCATCGTGGAGTGGATGGCCGCAATGCGGGCGTCCGCGTCGCCATCCTCCAGATAGACCTCCGGCAGGATCATGTTCAGGGTGCTGGGGTTTCCGGCGGCAGCAGCCTCTGCTTTCTGCCAGTAATCGCGGTCACTGGTAAACTGGTCGCAGGCAATGCAGCCCCACTGTTCCAGCGGGATCTGCTCCGAAGGCAGAAGGATATGCGCCGGTGCAAAGCAGGATTTCGTATTCATAACAGATTCCTTCCTCTCACAAAACCAAAGCGATCACTGAAACCTTCCGGCGCTGCGGACCACAAGGTGCTGCACGCCGTTTTCTGCGGCAGACTGCTGCAGCTGCTCCCGGGCAGCATCATCCATGGAGTCCGCCGTTACCAGCAGGTTTTCCATTCCCAGCGTCACTGCAGGTACATCCAGCGCCACGCTGCTGGTATTGCACTGATCCAGCGTATAGCTGAACCACAGCGTCACACTGCCCGCAAACCGGTCCTGCAGGGCAGCGATATCTGCTTTGAGCTGATCGGAACGGGAAACGCCGTTGGTGATGCCGTAGTCCTGCTTTTTGCTCAGCTTGGGGAACTGGACATTGGTCAGCACCACCTGTTCAAACCCCATGCCATGCAGCTCTTCCACAAGGTCGCCCACATATTCCACTGCCGCTTCGGAATAGGGGTTCAGCCACGGGTTGCCGTTCTTCTGGGCGTCCAGCCACAAAGCATCGCCGTTGTAGTGGATAGCCATGGAGGGATCGGTGCGGGGCGAGACAGGGTCCTTGAACGCTGCCAGCTGCGCCGCCGGGATGATGCCTTCTTCCCGGAAGATCGCTGCGATGCGGGCCGGATCCACGGGTGCCGCCGTGACGCTCCCGGCAGCGGCAGCCGCACCGGATGCGTAATAAATGACGCCGTTTGCGTCTTTCAGGGTCACAAGGCCGTACTCTGCGCCCTGCGCTTTCAGCTGCTGCGCCGCCGCACGGATGGCAGCGTCGTCGGTCAGGGTGCTCACATCCACCTCAGCCCAGCTGCCGCCGGTAATGGCCTTGCCGTCCAGTTCCGGTTCTTCCGGCTCGGATGCAGCCGCCGAAGAGGCTGCCTGCGCCGCAGAGGACGCCGCCGCTTCCGACGAAGCCGCCGCGCGGGAGGCAGACTCGGCCTCCAGATCCCGGTTTTTCACCACAGTGTACCAGGTATGGGTGGCCCAGTCCAGCACATGGGGCGCCGCCAGCCATGCCGCGCCCAGCACGACCGCCACCAGCACTGCAATGCCGATGCCCCGCCGGATGCGGGTGCTGCGGCTGTAGAAGCTGCGGTGATAGCGCTTCACCTTCTGCCGACGTTTGTATTTTGCCATAGTGCGTTCTCCTTTCCTGTCCGGATCACAGGATCACCGAATGTCCGGTAAAGCCGTAGATCGCCAGCGCCAGCACGCCGATATAGACCAGCGTGATGGGCAGCCCCCGGAACGCCTCCGGGATGGCCTTGCTGCGCAGGCGGTGGCGGGCTTCCGTCACCAGCATCACAGCCAGCACATAGCCAAGGCCGCTGCCAAGACCGAAGCCAAGGCTCTGGCCCAGCGTAAAGGTCTGGGTGCATTCCACCAGCACGGTGCCCAGCACGCAGCTGTTCAGGCCCGCCAGCGGCACGATGCGCAGCAGGGCGCTGCGGTAGGGCAGGCCCTTTGCCAGCCACAGCACCAGATGCTGCAGCAGGCACACCGCCGCGATGCTGGCCACATAGACCAGCGGACGCAGCTGAGCGCGGTTGGGCAGCGGAGCGATCCAGCTGCCTGCATACCATGCAAAGGGTGCTACCATCACCTGCGTGATGCAAAGCTGCAGGCCGAACAGCCAGCTGCTGGTGCGGTCATCGCCCACCAACTGCACCAGACGGGACACGCCCAGTGCACGGGTAAAGACAGCGTTCTGCGCAAATACCGCCAGCAGCGCATAGCTGAAGAACTCTGCCGAAGTGATCACAACATCTCTCATCGCTCGCTGTCCGCCTCCCTCTGGTGATCGACAGCCACAAGGCTGCGGGCCTCTTTTTCAAGATCGTCCCGGCGCCGCTTTGCCAGAGCGCGCCAGACGGCGCACAGCACGCCCAGCACGATAAAGCCGCCGGCCGGCATACTGGCCATGGGCAGCAGTGCCCGGCTGCCGACAGCGGTGCCGAACACAGTGCCTGCCGACAGCCATTCGCGCACGCAGCCCAGCAGCACCAGCAGCAGCGCATAGCCCACCGTGATGCGGAAGCCTTTGGACACGGCTTTATGCACCGTCTCCTGCACGCGGCCGAAGCGGTAGGTCAGCAGCGGTTCCACCGTGAGCAGCGGCAGATAGATGCCCAGATTCAGCAGACTGGTGCCGAACGCGGCATTCAGGATGGGGTACACTGCCAGATAGACCACAGCCGCGCTGAAGCTATACACCAGCGCACGGGGCAGCAGCATCTTCTGCAGCGTTTCGGGATCCGGATTCTCATCCCGCAGGGGGACAAGACGGCTCAGCAGGCAGGCCAGCATCCGGGAGGGCGTCAGCAGCAGCGCCACGGCCACAGCCAGCATCAGGGCGTTCTGGCCGCTCGTCGCAAGGACGACCAGCGGCGCAAGGCCCATGCCCTGCATGACCACGGGGTTATTCAGAAAGACGCGGTCATGGTGGAAGAATCGCTCCGGGTCACGGGCGATGAGTTCTGCACTTCTCCGCTTCATACGGCATCCCCCTTTCCGGTCTGCTTTTTCCAGCTGCTGTGGAGCAGCTCGTAGAGATGGACTTCGGTGCGGTCGAGCCAGCCGGAGATGCTGTTGACCGCCAGAATGGCGAAGCAGACGCCCGTCTCGTAGACGCCGAAGTAGCGGAAGCCCATCGTGAAGGCTCCCACCATGACGCCGTAGAGGATGCGGCCCAGCCGGTGGTGGGCACAGGTATACGGCTCGTTGAGCAGGAACACTGCACTAAAGAAGATGGCGCCGGTCAGCAGCTCATCCCGCATGCACTGCAGACGGGGCAGAGCGCTGGTCAGCACGGCGCTGTCGGCCAGACCCGCCTGCCGCGGGAAGAAGAAAGCGATCAGTGCACAGGTGGCCAGAAAACTCACGGACGCGGACACGTGGGCATCCTTCTGGGTCCACATGAACAGCCCGCAGGCCAGCAGCACCAGCGCCGCGCCGGTGCCCATAGGGGCGGCGTATTCGCCCAGACCCAGCGTCAGCGAGCTGATGTTCAGCATGCCGCCGCTGCGCAGGGTGTCCTCGATGGCGCTGGACACCGACACCGACGAAGCGTCCCACAGGGGCACCGCCGTATACGGCTGCGGATAGCGGAACACCTGTTCCGGCCAGGACACTGCTGCCACAACATAGCCCACGGCAGCCGGGTTGAAGGGGTAGCTGCCGTAGCCGCCGAAGATCTCCTTGCCGATGAGCACGCCGGCCAGAACAGCCGCCACCAGAACATAGATATCCACCGTGGCGGGCATCAGCAATGCAATGACAAGGCCGAAGCTCTCGTTTGAAAAATCGCTGGCCTGATACACGCGGTGGCGCAGCAGCGAGACCAGACGGTCGCACAGATTGCCGGTGAGTGCCGCAATGCCGCACAGCAGCAGCGGACGCGCACCGTAGAGGAAGCAGGCCATGCACAGCACCGGCACCGCCATCCAGCAGATGTGCCGGTAGTAGTGGCCGGTCTTTTTGAGCTGGGCTTCCTGCTCCCGGATCAACGTTTCATCCATAAATGGTTATCCTTTCAAAGGGCGGCAAGCTGCCGCACGGCTGCAGCCGGATCCGCTGCGCCGAACACGGCGCTGCCCGCCACCAGAATATCCGCACCGGCTTCCACGCACTGCGGTGCGGTCACGGCGTCCACGCCGCCGTCCACTTCCAGCAGGAAGTGTGCCCCGCACTTTTCCCGCTCGGCCTTCAGCCAGCGCAGCTTGTCCAGCGCCGAGGGCATGAACTTCTGCCCGCCGAAGCCCGGTTCCACGCTCATCACCAGAACCAGATCCAGCTGGTCGAGATAGGGCGCCAGCGCTTCCGGGGCGGTGCCGGGCTTGATGGTCAGGCCGGTCTTGCAGCCCAGCGCTTTCACAGCGTCCAGCGTTGCCTGGATATCATCCTCACACTCAAGATGGAAGTTGTACAGGGTGGCGCCCGCCTTGACAAAAGGCTCTGCATACTGCAGCGGGCGGCTGATCATCAGATGCACATCGTAAAAGGCATCCGGCAGGGCCTTGTGCAGGCTTTTGAGCACCGGCACGCCGAAGCTGATGTTGGGCACAAAGTGTCCGTCCATCACATCATAGTGCAGCATCTGTGCGCCGGCGTCCAGCACCATGCGGCAGTCCGCACCCAGTTTGCCAAAATCGGCTGAAAGAATCGAAGGACTTACAATTGCCATTTTCTATCTTTACGCTCCGTTATTTTGTAGTTTTATATTCCAGTCCGGCCCGTAATTTTGCCGGACACAGCCCGCCTGAACAGCACAGGCATGGTTATCTTTTAGTTTACATGAAAACGGCCAAAAAATCAAACCCGCCGCCGTGATTTTCACCGAAATGACGTAAATGGAAAGATTTGTCCATCTGCGGCAAAGCCAACGATTTAAAATGGCTCCGCGTGCGCTGCGCCATAATCAGCGGAAAAATTATTTTTATTTTACGTTTGTCGCGGCCTGCGGGCCGCGCCAAACGTATTTTCACAAAGAGGGGTCGTTCCGGCAAACGACATCTGCAGCTGCCGGACTCACGTCCGTCGCGCAGCAACTTTAAATTGGCGGAAGCCGAAAATACGGTTAAGAGATCTTCACGCCGAACAGGCGGGAATCTCCAGTATTTTCGACTGGAGCCTACTTCTTTGGGGTTAAAAGGGGCGAGTAGCCCCTTTTTCGTGGATCCAGCGCGTCGAAATCGCTGGCACTTTTCTGGTTCTCTTTTGGTGTCAAAAGAGAACATATCCCGCACCCGCAAACACAAAACAGCCAGACCGCCCCGGCATCCGGGCAGTCTGGCTGCGATATCATTCTACCGGTTTCATGCTGGCCGGATCCTCCACGGCAGGTTCGCCGCCCGCTTCGTCCGGCAGGCGCTTCATGCTGCCGGAGTCCGGAGCCACCGTGGGCAGGGTGAATACGAACCGGCACCACTCGCCCTGTTCGCTCTCCACCCGGATCTGTCCGCCGGACAGGTTGACCAGCACCTTGCAGATGTTCAGGCCGAGGCCCGCGCCCCGGGCATGCAGCCCGCGGGAGCGGTCCTCTTTGTAGAAGCGCTGGAACACATAGGGCAGCGCTTCCGGGCTGATGCCCTGGCCGGAATTCCAGATGGAGATCTCGGCTTCGGGGCCGAGTTTTTCCACCTTGAAGCGGATGGTGCCGCCCGCCGGAGTGAACTTGATGGCGTTGTCCAGCAGGTTATACACCACCTGATGGATCAGGTCTGGGTCGGCATAGACCAGCACCTTTTCGTCCATGGTCAGACCCTCGATCTCGATCATGCCGTCGTTGATGCGCTGCTCTGCCGAGAGCGCCACCCCGGTGATGGTCTCCCAGATATTGAACATCCGGGCGTTGACCTGATACTCGCCGCTTTCCAGCTTGGACAGATCCAGCATGTTCTGGATCAGACGGGCCAGCCGGCCCGTCTCCTCGCTGACCAGCTGCAGATAGTGGTTCTGCATATCGGGCGGGATGGTCCCGTCCAGAATGCCGTCCACGAATCCCTTGATGGTGGTCATGGGGGTTCGCAGTTCGTGGGCGATGTTGCCCATAAACTGCCCGCGGGAATTATCGTTGGACTGGATATTATCCGCCATGCGGTTGAAGGTGCGGGCCAGGTCGGCCACTTCGCCTTCGCCCTCCACGCCCTCGACGCGGACAGACAGGTCTCCCCCGCCGAACCGCTGGGCAGCGTCGGTCACCTTCTGCAGCGGGTCGGTCAGGCTGCGCATCAGCAGTTTGGTGAGGATGCTGGCGCACAGCAGCATCACGCAGGCCGACAACAGGAAGTTGGACCAGAACTGCTGCTTGAACTCGGTCAGCTGCTCGCCGGAAGAGCACAGGAACAGATACCCGCTGGGCTTGCCCTGCTCGTTGCACAGCTCGCTGACCGTGACATAGCTTTTTTCGTTCAGCACGCCGTCCAGCGTGCCGAAGGCATGGTAATAGTCTGCGCCGGAGGCTTTGATCTTCTGCATCATCTCCGGCGGGACCGCTGCATTTTCCAGCTTTTCCGGGCTGGATGCGATCAGTACGCTGCCGTCGTTATCGGTAAAGAACAGATAGGCCTCCGCGCTCTCGCCGATGATCTCCAGCTTGGTGTTCAACGCATCCAGCTCGTCACCTTCGGGCAGAGCGGCCTCCTGCGCCAGATACCGGGCCGTGCGCTGGGTCACGCCCACCACCTGATCCAGCGTTTCGTACCGGTCGCGGGCAAAATAATTCTTGAACAGCACCCATTCCGAGCAGCCCATCATCACGATGCCCAGCACCATCAGGGTGGACACCAGCGAGAAGAACGCCGTCGAGATACTCTTGCGCATTACTGACGCACCTCGAATTTATAACCCACTCCCCAGACGGTCTTGAGTTCCCACTTGTCAGAAGCACCGGCCAGCTTTTCGCGCAGGCGTTTGACGTGCACATCGATGGTGCGGCTGTCGCCATAATACTCGAAGCCCCACACCTCGTCCAGCAGCTGGTCGCGGGTGTAGACGCGGTTCGGGTGGGAAGCCAGACAATTGAGCAGTTCCAGCTCCTTGGGGGGAGCCTCCACCACCTTGCCCTTGACCCGCAGCTCGTAGCTGTTCATGTCCAGACGGAGGTTGTCGAATTCAATGACACCTTCGGTGCTCTCGGCCGCGGACGTGGTCGTATGGCAGCGGCGCAGCACCGCCTTGATGCGGGCCACCACTTCCTTGGAGTCGAAGGGCTTGACCATGTAATCATCCGCACCCAGTTCCAGACCCAGCACCTTATCAAAGGTCTCTCCTTTGGCCGTGAGCATCATCACCGGGGTGTTGCCGGCTTTGCGGATGCGGCGGCAGACTTCCAGCCCGTCCATCTTGGGCATCATCACGTCCAGCAGCACCATATCGGGCTTGACCTGATCGAATTTTTCCAGTCCCTCTTCGCCGTCGTTGGCGGTGGTGACCTGATAGCCCTCCTTGGTCAGGTAGAGCCGCAGCAGTTCGCAGATGTTGGTATCGTCGTCCACGACGAGGATCTTTTCGTTGGCCATAATGGTTTCCTCCCGTTTTTGTATCCGAATGCCCGCCGGGCGGGCAGATTTGCAAAGTATTCCATCTCTTATTATACGGAAGAGTTATGACAAAATAAAGAAGGATTTGTATGAAATTTTTGCGTCCCGCACGCAAAAAGCCCGCACAGCCGGAGCCGTGCGGGCAAAGGTTGCCAAATCTATTCTTCCCAGTCGGGCAGGGCGGATGCAATATCCACCGCATGCTGAAGCGCTGCGATGAGCTGCTTCATCGTGCGGAGGTCGGAATCGAAATAATAGTAGTTTTTGGTGCCTTTCTTGCGCACGCCCAGAATGCCGGCTTCCTTGAGGATCTGGAGATGGTGCGACACAGCAGGCCGGGACAGGTGGGTCCGCTTGGTGATCTCCCCGACCCGGACGCCTCTGCAGCTGTTCATCTGCATCATCTCGACCATCAGATGCAGCCGGTTCTCGTCCCCGATTGCGGTCAGCAGCTTCTGGCAGCTGCGGAACTCTTCGGCCAGCTGTTTTATCTCGTCCATCAGCCCACACGCTTTCCCGTGGCTGCCTCAAAATGGTATCTGACGATGCCCAGATCCATTCCGGAATAAAAACCAAAGCCAGACACCTTTGCGGTCACAGCATCACCGTGCAGCTCGAACAGGAATTTCTGCTGGTTTGTCGCCGTCGGTGCCAGCATAACGGCTTCCATCCCCTTGCAGAACCAGTCCGGCATGGTCGCATCTGCCTTGGCAAGTTCGGTCATCGGCTTGCTCTTGTGGGCCACACCCTGCGTTTTACCGTAGCCCAGCGCGATCAGGCAGGTCTGCTTTTCGCCGCCTGCAATCTCTGCCGCGCTCTTGCCATGGGTCATGGCCACCCAGCAGGTGTTCAGGCCCAGCATCTGCGCCAGCAGTACAAGACGCTCCCCGTAATAACCGCACTTTTCCTCTAGATTGCTGCCCTTCGGCCCGACCAGTGCGATGTAGTTCTGCACACCGGAAAACTTCCCGTAATGCGCCATCATAGAGTCGAAGCATTTCGGCTCGTCAAAAAGGATCTGAACGTGCAGTCCACTTTCCCGGTTGATCTTTTCCACTTCGGCGCACAGGGCCTTCCGCTTTTCCGGCTCGATCTTCCGGTCCTCGTACTGGCGCACACTGTGGCGCTGCTGCATTGCTTCCTGAATATCCATCTTTGCAAGCTCCTTTTGTTCAAGTATTCAATCGGTTGAACCATTATACTACAAAATCGCCGCCTGCAGTGCATCCATAAAGAAAATCGAGACGGATCAGCCGATCATCAGCCGGATGATCTCCTCGTTGGTCTCCTTCATGCCGTCCTTGCCAAGACGGCCGATGCCCCGGATGGTGGACTCGATATCCTTCATTACGATGCCGTCGCCGCCCTTGAACTCCTGATTGCACTTGTACATGTTGTAGCCCAGCAGCGCCGCATCCACCGAGGATGCGATCTTTGCCGCGCAGGACGCCTTTGCACCGTCGCACACGATGCCGGACACGATGGCCAGCGCGTTGACCACCGTGTGGATGGCGGCTTCGTAGCTGTCGCCGTGCAGGTACACAATGCCGGCGCCTGCACCCGCACCGGCGCTGACCGCGCCGCAGTAGGCCGACAGGGTGCCGATGCCGGTCTTTTCGTGGATGGCCACCAGATTGGAGATGATGAGGGCGCGGTAAAGCTTTTCCTTGCCGCTGTGCAGCTCCTTGGCGTACTCGATGAGCGGCACCGAGCAGGTGATGCCCTGATTGCCGCTGCCCGAATTGATGATGACCGGCAGCTCGCAGCCGTTCATGCGGGCGTCGGAGCCGGCCGCCGCCTTGGCCTTGGCCCGGATGGACACATCATTGCCGTAAGTAGAAAGCAGCACCCGGCCGATGTTGGCGCCGTAGTCGCCCAGAAGACCCTCCTCTGCGATGGCGTTGTTGTAGCGGATCTGGCGTTCCAGCAGGTCCGCCACATCCTGCAGGTCGGCCGTCTCGGCAAAGTCCCAGATGTCCTTCATGTTCAGCAGGCTGCGGTCGGCCCGGCTGTCCCGCCGGGCCTCCTCGTTCAGCAGCGGCTTTTCGTAGAGCACCCGGCCATTCTTTTCGATCAGACAGATGTTGGTGTGAAAATCCGCAATGCGCACCTTTGCGTAGGAATCCCCGCTGCGCTCGGTAACGATGATATCGAACACATGCCCCTGCTCGATGTGCTGGATGGAAATGGGCACCGTCTGCAGATAGTCCCGGATAGCAGCCTTCTTGTCCTCGCTGACCTCCGAGATGACTTCCAGCTCCTTTTCTGCCGAGCCGGCGATGATGCCCGCTGCCACAGCGGCTTCCATGCCTTTCAGGTGGCCGGTGTTGGGCACGATGACGCTCTTCACATTCTTAATAATGCTGCCGCTCACCTGCAGCTGCACGCTTTCGGGCAGCATGCCCAGCACTTCGCGGGCTTTGGCTGCGGCATAAGCCAGCGCAATAGGTTCGGTGCAGCCCATTGCCGGGATCAGTTCTTCCTTTAATATTTCTACATACGCCTGATAGCGCGGATCGTTGCGTTCCATATCAGATTCCTGCCTTTCCTGTCGGAGAGATCCAACAGGTACAGTATAATATAGAACCCGCCGGATGTAAAACGGATTATTTCGATTGGTTGTGCGGTTGGCCTGTTTCGCAGTCTGTCAAGGACAAAATCCGCCGCGTTTTCCACTTTTCACGCAGTTTTGCAGGCGATTCACGCAGTTTTACTTTTCTTTTTGGAAAAATTATGGTAATTTTAAGCCGGAATGATGCGGGGGGGGGTATGCTTTCCCCGCCTGAAAAAAGGAGGCTTTCTTATGAAATTGAACCATCCGGCAAAGCGCCTGACTGCGGCGCTGCTTTCCGGCGCGATGCTGTTCACCCTGAGCGCTCCGGCGCTTGCGGCAGACCCCGGCACCGCCCCGGACGCCGCTCCCGCTGCGGCAGCTCCCCTGAACGAGGAGAATGGGAGTGAAGACGTTGTCCTTACTACCAATGAAACGTCCTACGCCCTTGCTGAGTGGGACTATTACCAGGCCGCATCGCAGACTCTTAGGATCCAATGGAATAATGACTCCATCGATCTGACCCCTGCCAGCTTTACCGACACGCCTACGGTCGATGTGATCAATAATGCCCTGAGCGTCACCTATGCAGATGGTGTTTATACCGTAGCAATCAACAATAGCTCTTCTCGCGGTTCTCTCAACATTACCGGCTACACCGGGCAGGACGGCAAGCAGCCCTCTGTGGTATTTGTCAGTAACGACGCAAAGCTGACTTCTCTCAACGTTAAGGGTTCGAAGAACTTTATCGCCGAGAGCAACAGTGGCAAAGCCATCGACTGCTCCGGCGATGTCATCATTGACTGCGGCGGTGATGTAACCATCTCCAGCACCGGCAGTGCCATTGAAAGCCGAGAAGCCTCCATCACCTCCGGCGGCGATGTGACCATTACCAGCTCCGACGGAAATGCGATCAGCTGCTACGGTGCGGCAACCATCAACTGTTCCGGAAACGTGACCGTCAACAGCAGCAGTGCAACGGATTTTGCTGTTGATGGCAACGCGCTTATCATTGAAAATGCCCAAGATGTAACCATCACCGCTCAAAAGGCGATTTTCCACGGCTATATCAATTCTTCTGCCGGCTTCGCCGATTCCCCTGCTGTTCGCATCACCTGCAGCGGCGAAGTCACGCTCAAATCAACAGGTGCGGGTGATACCCTGTTGAAGGGGCTCCTTTATATATTTGATCCCGGTTCCGCTTCACAAACAACGGCTCTGACCTACAACCAGGCCAACAGCTATGCTTATGAAGTATGGGCAGACAACGCCCTGCTGACCGATGAGGGCGAAGCCGGCACTTCCTTCACTCTCCACGAAGATACGACTTACTCCTCCATCCACATCATCCCCGATGTCCCGGCTCCGATCATCCCGGACGATGACGGTGGCGACGGTACCGGCATTGCGGGCGCTGTGGTTGCAGGCGTTGCCATCGGCGGCGCAGCCGCATGGGGCAGCTACGAGATCGCGACCCGCGTCATCCTGAACGACCTGCTGCCCGAGGGCGCTGCCATCCCCGCCAACCGCGGCCAGCTGGCTCTGCTGGTGTGGAGCACCGCAGGCCGTCCCGCTCCTGCCGCCGCCCCCGCCTTTGCGGACGTGACCGACCCCGACACCGCCGCTGCAGCCCAGTGGTGTGTGGAGCAGGGCTATCTGGACGCGAAGAAAGACGGCAAGTTCGACCCCGACGGCTGGACGCCCAAGTTCCGCGTCATCGAGGTGTGGAACAAGGCCTTCCCCAAACAGTAATTTTCCCCTGAAGCCCTGACAGAGCTTCCGCACCCTGACTGAACACACAGGAGCGGCGTCAACTGTATGCTGACGCCGCTCCGTTTTTCTGCAGACAGTTTTCCGGCGCAAAGCCCTTGCGCTCCGTATTTTATTCGCGTATAATGATAGATGTATTGTTATGCCCGTTTGCCGGGCAGTTTCCGTCAGAAAAAACGTGTAAGGAGCGTATTTTATATGAAACTCGGTATCGGAGTTTGCACCGTGTGCAACATATCCTGATGCCGTTTCACGCGCCTTAATATTCATCGTTTCTACGTTATTTGTCATTTTGTACAAATTCGTATATCTTGCTGCATCTTCATGGCAAAAGGGTGAGTAAAGGGTGAGTGCATTCTCCGCTTTAATCCCACACAACCAGAAAAATTTATGGCCGCTCATGGATCAAGAGAATCTTTCTCCTTCCATAGGCGGCCATTCTTTTTTGTTCATGTGGCTTATATATTAGGCTTCTTCCTCGTTGATTCAATCCATCAGGTATGCATATCGGCGCATCTGTTCCCGAAGAAGGCACTCTACACGCATAATGACTTCCTCCGCATAGCCCTCTTTCAACATTTCAAGTTCTTCCTGTACCACTTTCATCCCAAAGTGGAAGTGAATTTGAATACCATACAGTTCTTCCGCAGCATCCACCTGCTGCTCAAAGCTCAAATGGAAAGGCTTTGCTTCCACTCGCTTTATGCAATCTTCCAAGGGCCGTTCTAACGAAAAATCAAAGCTGGTATCAGCCAATAGAGAAAGCCCCTGATCAAAAATCGGACTGAGTTCATAACAGTCTTTTTCGGTATCATACAGTACCGCAATGTTGTTCGTATGACGATCTTCGTTCAAAAAGAATGCATCCAATTCCAGCATTGCCGTCAGATATTTTCCAAAATCATGCAATCCCGTGTACTTTTCAACCTGTTCCACCGTATATCGGATTCTATTTGGAACTTCTGGAAATTCTACCAAGCTCAGCGCCAAACTCCTGCCTGTATTCTGACGATAAAGTTTTTCCAGCGGAATCAACTTCTGGTTTTCTTTCAGAAAATTATTGCTGCGGCATCCCAGCAGTTTCTGCCCTTTATAAGCGATCTCTACCGGATGATATTCTACAAAGGGATATTTCAGTTCCGTCTTGTGCAGCAATCTGGAAACCAGAACTTCAGACAGTCCCTCATAGCCCATGTGGTCGGCTTTATACCACTGATCGCCCAGTTTCCATTTCAACTGGTTTCCTTTTGATGTGTGTCCCTCGGTTTCCTGCACTGGAATCTTATTCAGGTCAATGCTTTCCATAATTCACCTTGTTACGATGCCTTTCTATGGATCACTTCAATCCACTGTTGATCTTCTGCCATCTTTCCCTTAGTCTTTTCAATAATCATAAGCGGATCATAGAAAGGTACTCCCACATCACTCAGCACCCATTTCAGATGCGCCCGTGTCTCAGGAAAGCAGCGGTCTTTCAAAAACCACTGAAAATCTTCCCATGTTGGGTTTTCAACCACGCCAAACGCTCTGAGTGGAATTTTGTCCGTATAATTTTTAATTTTGATCTTTTCGTGCTTGAAATCCACATCAATTGTCGTACACAGATCATTCCGGTTCATATAATTGAGGCGCAGCATGGTGTTCGGGTCATTACTGAAGTTCTGCGCACGTTCCAGCTGCTTGTAAATCGTCTGTCGACTGATGCCGTACTTTTTCGCCAACTCCGTTGCTCCCATTCCCTGCTGATGCAGAGCCAGCATCTCTGCCAACTGCTGCGGAGTCAGGCTGTTTTTGCGTCCTGCGCCGCGTTCATTATGTGGTTTTTCACTTTCTATAAGCTGTACTTTCTGCGCGATCGCCCGCAGCTGCTCTAAATCCACCGTACCGAAAATATCAAAAATCTGTGTCTTGAAGTCCTCTTTCACAGTCTCACTTCCCCTCATTTTCATTATAATCATTCTCTTTCATGATGTCAATATTTTAATTTATACACATTATTTACATCGGCAAGATTTTAGTTTTTACGCATTTGTTTATTTGATTTCTTGCCGATAAAATGATATAATCATCTTACAGGAGGTGTTCCGATGAACTATCGATCTGTCGCTGATACGGCAAAATCATGGAATATTTCAGAGCGCACTGTCCGCAACTACTGTGCTACCGGCAAGATTCCGGGGGCAATCCTTATCGGCAAGACATGGAACATTCCGCAGGATGCAGAGCGTCCAGAGCGCGTCAACAAAAAGCAACCGGCACCTCGTACCCTGCTCAATATTTTGCAAGATGAAATGGCCGGGCACGTGAAAGGTGGAATCTACCACAAAATTCAGATCGACCTTACCTATAACTCAAACCACATTGAAGGCAGCCGTCTGACCCATGACCAAACACGGTATATCTACGAAACCAACACCATTGGCATGGAGAATGGTGTTGTCAATGTGGATGATGTAGTCGAAACAGCCAATCACTTCAAATGCATTGATATAGTCATCCGGGATGCCAAGAAGCCCATCACCGAAGCTCTCATCAAAAAGCTGCACCTTACCCTGAAGAGCGGCACCAGCGATTCCCGCAAGGACTGGTTCGCCGTTGGCGAATATAAAAAACTTCCGAACGAAGTCGGTGGCAGAAGCACCACTGCGCCAGAACTGGTTGCCCCGCAAATGAAAGAACTTTTATCTGCGTACAATCAAAATCCTGCCAAGTCGCTGGAAGACCTGCTGGAATTCCACTATGCCTTTGAATCCATCCATCCGTTTCAGGATGGAAATGGCCGTGTCGGGCGGCTTCTGCTCTTCAAGGAGTGCCTGCGGAACAACATCGTGCCATTCATTATTACGGATGACCTCAAAATGTTCTACTATCGGGGGCTGCACGAGTGGAAAACCGAACGCGAATATCTGCTGGACACCTGCCTGACCGCGCAGGATCAGTTCAAGGCCGTCATGGATTACTTCAGAATTCCTTATTGACCGTTTTATTTTACTACGAGACCGCCGGTGCCCGGGACACCGTTTCTCTCATCCGCCCGATAGAGGAGTTTTATAACAGCCACTTTGAAGAGCCCGAGTTCAGCACCCTTGCCATCAGCAGATAAGAGGCTGTTTTTGTAAGCAGTGCACGCCGTTGGCCGTGCGTCTTTGCAATCTGCACAATTTTCCTGTAAAGATTTGTGCGTTCACACAAACTTCATAATCGCCGCTTGCACTCTCGTGATTTGTGTGCTATGATTTTGTGCAGTGAAAGAGAATATTGACGTACACACGGTGTGTTACTGGTAATACAGGCAAGATCCGGTGAGAATGAACGCAGCAGAAGGCATAGTGGGCTTTCTGGAACTGTGTCTCATTTTCATTGGGTCTTTTTTTGTTGTGTACGGCAGCATGGTTCTCTTTTCCGCGCGCGGTCCGTTTGTTTCACACTGGTAAAAGGAGAAAAACATGGATTACAACAAGGTAGCCAAAGACATCCTGGACAATGTCGGCGGCAAGGCCAACGTGAAGCAGGTCACCCACTGCTTCACCCGCCTGCGCTTCGTGCTCCGCGATGAGAGCAAAGCCAAAAAGGACGTCGTTGAGCATTTGGAGGGCGTCATCTCGGTCGTCGTGGCCGGTGGCCAGTTCCAAGTGGTCTGCGGCGCAAAAGTCACCAAGATCTACGATGCTGTCGTGGCTCAGTTGGGCGGGCAGGCTGCATCCTCTGCCGAAGAGGAAGCCGTCCCCGCGCAGAAGCAGAGCATGGGCAACCTCATCCTGCAGAAGCTGACCGAGATCTTTACCCCGCTGGTGCCCGCCATTGCAGCTTCCGGCCTGATCAAGGGTCTTCTGGCCGCCTTTGCCAAGATGCCCGGCTTTGACACCGCCAACAGCACCTACATCATCCTGAACACCGCCAGCAACGTCATCTTCTACTTTATTCCCATCTTCCTTGCTTACACTGCCGCCAAGGCTCTGAAGTGCAGCACCGTCGTGTCCATGATGCTGGGTGCCTTCCTGTGCCACCCCACCATCGATGCCATGATGCAGGACACCGCCACCCGCTCCACCATCTTCGGCCTGCCGGTCATCAAGATGGCCTTTACTGTGGGTGAGTCCAGCAAGATCTTCACCTACACCGAATCGGTCATCCCGATCCTGCTGGCGGTCATCCTATTGGCGCTTTTGGAACGGCTGCTCAACAAGATCGTACCTGAAATCCTTCAGTTGATCCTTGTCCCCGGCCTGTCCCTGCTGATCATGGTTCCCGTCATGCTGGTGGTCGTTGGCCCCGTGGGCATCTATGTCGGCTACATCATCCAGTGGCTCTACACCGCACTGTACAGCTTCAGCCCCGTTCTGGGCGGTATCATCGTGGGCGGCCTGTGGGGCGTCTGCGTTATCTTCGGCGCACACCGCGCTCTGCTGCCCATCGGCCTGAACGATGTGGCCATGACCGGCACCAACACCCTGATGTGCTTCGCCGGTGCTGCAAACTTCTCTCAGGCCGGCGCTGCTCTGGGCGTCATGTTCAAGACCAAGGATCCCGGCCTGAAGCAGGTGGCTGCTTCCGCCTCTCTGTCCGCATGGCTGGTCGGCGTTACTGAGCCTGCGATCTACGGCTGTAACCTGCGTCTGAAGAAGCCCATGATCTGCGCTGTCATTGCCGGCGCTGTGGGCGGCGGCATCATGGGCATCGGCAAGGCTGTGAACACCGGCTTTGCCAACAACGGCATCCTGACCATCATGTCTTACTGGGGCGAGGGCACGACCTTCGGCCAGTTCATGGCTTATATCATCGGCATCGTGGTGTCCTTTGTGGGCGCTGCTGTTCTGACCTATCTGGTGGGCTTCGAGGACACTGCCGTCAAGGCCGCCCCCGCACAGTCCGCTCCTGCACAGCCCTCTCTGCCCGAGGATGGCGTTGCTTCTGAGATCAAGGCCCCTGTTGAGGGCAAGGCCTACCCGCTGAACGAGGTGCCCGATGACGTGTTTGCATCCGGCGCACTGGGCGGCGGCATCGGCATCCTGCCCAGCAAGGGTCTGGTGGTCGCTCCCGCAGACGCCACTGTCTCGGTCATCCACTCCACTCTGCACGCACTGGGTCTGCAGATGGCAGACGGCACTGAGCTGCTGATCCACGTGGGCGTGGACACCGTTGAGATGAACGGTGACGGCTTTCACAGCTTCGTCAAGGAAGGCGACAGGGTGAAAAAGGGCGACAAGCTGCTGTCCTTCGACATTGACAAGATCAAAGCGGCCGGTCATAATACTACTGTCAGCGTGATCGTTTCCAACTCGGACGACTTCAAGGCTGTCGAGGGTCTGCCCGGCGATCCGGTGGATCTGAACTGCTCTGTGATCCGCACCGTGCACTGATCCCTTCCTTATTCAAGAAAGGAGCTCAACATGATGAATCAATTTCCTGCAAGCTTCCTCTGGGGTGCCTCCTCCTCTGCCTTCCAGATCGAAGGCGGCTGGGATGAGGGCGGCAAAGGCATGACCGTGGCCGACTTCAACTCCTTCAAGCTTTCGGACAAGCAGGCCGACACCAAGGTGGCCAGCGACTTCTACCACCACTGGAAAGAGGACATCGACCTGATGAAGGAGCTTGGTCTGAAGGCCTATCGCTTCTCCCTCTCTTGGGCGCGCATCATTCCGGACGGCGACGGCGAGGTGAACCCCGAGGGCATCGCGTTTTACAACAAGGTCATCGACTACCTGATCGAGCAGGGCATCCGCCCGCTGGTCACCCTGTACCACTTCGACCTGCCCTATGCGCTGGTCGAGAAGTACAACGGCTGGGAATGCCGCGACTGTGCCTACGCCTTTGAGCGCTATGCACGGGTCTGCTTCCGTGCCTTTGGTGACCGCGTCAAATACTGGCAGGTCATCAACGAGCAGAATTTGATGATCCGCGTCAACAACCGCATGAACATCTACACCAATGACGAGTGGGAAGCTGACCGGATGCGTGCCCAGATGGACTACCACATGTTCCTCGCCCACGCTCTGGCTGTCAACGCCTGCCACGAGCTGGTGGAGGGCGGCAAGATCGCCCCGGCAGTTTCTTCCACCTGCACCTACCCCCTGACCAACAAACCGGAGGACGTATGGGCAGCCCGGATGAACGACTGGTTCAAGACCAACTACTGCCTTGAGATGCACACCAACGGTGAGTACCCCGGCTACTACATGCGCTACCTCGAGGAGCGCAATATCGTGCCCAAGATGGAGCCGGGCGATGCCGCCATCCTCAAGAGCGCAAAGATCGATTACATCGCGCTGAACTACTACCGCACTCTGTGCGCCAGCTATCTGCCCGCAGATGCCGAGCATCCGGCAGGTTCCCGCGTGTTCCGCGGCAACGAGGTGGACTTCGACCAATACGGCTACTGCCGTGACGAGCGCAACCAGAACCTGAAAGCCAGTGAGTACGGCGCACAGATTGACCCCATGGGCCTGCGCATCGTGCTGAACGAGTATTACCGCCGCTACCACCTGCCGCTCATCATCACCGAGAACGGCCTTGGCATGGGCGACGAGCTCACCGCCGACGGTCGTGTGCATGATGATTATCGTATCGATTACCTGCGCCAGCATGTGCAGGCCATCGCGGATGCCATCGGCGACGGTGTGGAGGTGATGGGCTACTGCCCGTGGTCGGTCATGGATCTGCTGAGCTCGCATCAGGGCTTCCGCAAGCGGTACGGCTTTATCTACGTCAACCGCACCGATTCTGACCTGAAGGATCTGGCCCGCATCCGCAAAGACAGCTTCTACTGGTATCAGAAGGTGATCAAGACCAACGGGGAGTGTTTATAAAGCCATGCGTGTCATCAAAGTGCTGAACAACTCCCTTGTGCTGGCACTCAACGATGAGGGGCAGGAGATCATCCTGATGGGCAAGGGCATTGGCTTCCAGAAAACCATCGGCTACAAGCTCTCGCCCAAGGAGATCGATAAGGTCTTTGTGCTCAAGGATCGGGAGCTTTCGCGCCGGATCATCCGGCTGGCCGCCGAGACAGACAGCATCTATTTTGAGATGGCCAAGTCCGTCATCGACTATGCTGTGGAGAACTACCACATGAAGCTGATGGACCATATCTATCTGGCCCTGACCGACCATCTTGCCTTTGCCGCCAAGCGCATCCGGAACGGCGTTATCCTGCAGAACTTCTACACGCTGGACATGAAGAAGTTCAACCCCCGGGAATTTCAGGTGGGCGAGTACGCAGTCCAGCTCATGAGCCGCAAGCTGAAGGTGGAGGTGCCGCTGGACGAGGCGGGCAATATCGCGTTCCACTTCATCAACGCCCAGTACGACAACCCCAGCAACAGCCAGAATCTCATCATTGCTCATGCAGTCAGCGCCGTGCTGGATATCGTCAAGTACACCCTCGGCCTGACCTATAATGAGGACAGCCTTTCCTATTCCCGTTATGTCACCCACATCCGGCTTTTCGTTCAGCGCCTGGTCAGTCACAATCAGCTGCCGGAGGACACGTCGCCTTTGTTGTATGATCAGATCGCCCCGGTGTGTCAGAAGGAATTTGCCTGCGTAGACAAGATCCAGATCTACGTCTCAGAGCAGTTCCAGGCCCAGATCACCAATCAGGAGCGGCTGTATCTGGCCCTGCACATCCACCGCATCCTTGAGGATCAGTCCTGAAAGTGCATCGCTGATATTTAATGCAAAAGGAGTATTTTTCAGTCCATGAAATCCGAATCCAATAAACTTGCAGTCCGCGGTGAGCTTGCACTGATCGCCATGGTCATCATGAACAGCGCCGGTGTGCTGCTGATGCTGCACTCTGGTTCCGGCATCTCGGCCATATCCAGCGTGCCCTACGGCTTCCAACAGGTGTTCCCCCAGCTGACGCTGGGCACATGGACATACATGTTTCAGGGCCTGCTGGTGCTGGTATTGATGCTGCTGCGCCGGAAGTTCATGCCCAGCTACCTGTTCAGCTTTGTGGTCGGCTTTGTGTTCGGCAAATTGATGGATCTTGAAAAGCCGTTCATCGACGCGTTGCCCCTGAACATCCCCATGCGGGTGCTCTACTTTGTACTGAGCTACCTGATCCTATGCTTCGGCATCTCGCTGGGCAACCGCTGCGGCCTGCCCATCACCCCCACCGATCTGTTCCCCCGGGAGATGGCGGACATCACAAAGCTCCCCTACGCCCGGGTCAAGATCACCTTTGATCTGACCTGTCTGATCACCACCGCTGTCATCACTTTTGTGGGCGTCGGTGCCATCCGCGGTCTGGGCATCGGCACTGTGGTCGCCGCCTGCACCATGGGCAAGGGCATCGCCTTTATCGGCAGCCTGCTGGATAAAAGACTAACGTTTCACTCCGTACTGGATGGCCAAAAGGTGTAAAATAAGAAGGTAAAAAACAATTAGACCCACCAGCTGATCTGGTGGGTCTAATTTGTTTGCGCTGTCTTTGATTGTTCCGGTCTTTATAACGGTTCGAAATCATCCAGCCTTCAAGGATCTGCTGTCTGTTTGTGGCGCAAGGCAAAACTGCATTTTCCGGTCCGCCTTGCAGGATAGCGGCAGATTCGCTGTATTCGTGAAGGGGTGCCTGAGGAACAGCAGCGTGTCGTTCATTATCATGGATGATTTCCTCGGCTTAGCGGAATGCACAGTACAAGCCAGAGTTTTTATAGATAACGCGCAAAGAAGGTGAGCCAGAAGAACAGCGTCACCACGCTAGTCACGGTGCTGATGGCCACAAACTCGGCCGCAAGCTTTCCATCACCGTCCATGGCTTCAGCCATGGGGTAGGATGCGGTGGCCACCGGCGTTGCAAACACCGACAGCAGCAAAAAGCGCTCTACCGGCTGCAGGCCCAGCAGCCCGGACAGCCACAGAGTAACCGCCGGGAACACCAGCAGCTTGCATACCAGTGTGGCCGTAAGGCAGCTCAGATGTTCCCGGATGGAAGAGAACTGCAGCGTGCCGCCCAGCACGAACAGCGCCAGCGGCGTTGTGAGCGCCGAAAGCTGATGGATGGGCGCTTCCAGCACGGAAGGGATCCGGATGCCCAGCAGCGTGAACGCGCCGCCTGCCAGCGCCCCCAGGATCAGGGGATTGGTGAAGATCTTTTTGAGCAGCGGCACCAGCTTTGGCCGGCAGCCGCGGTAGTATTCCAGCACGATCACCGCCATGACGTTATACAGCGGCACCACGATGGTCACCATCACACCGGCGGCTGCCGAAGCATACTCGCCAAACAGGCTCTGCACCAGCGGCAGCGCAAACAGCAGAATATTGCTGCGGTACAGCGCCTGTACCACCACTCCCTGCTGCGCGGGGGCTTTTATGAACCGCGGCACCGCCAGCATACACAGCCCAATGCACACCAGCACGCTTGCCGCCACCAGTGCAAGGAACTGCAGCCGGATGCCGTCGCCGCCGGCACCATAAATATTGCAGAAGGACACGATTGGATAAAAGCAGTAAAAAATAACCGAATTGAGCTTCCTTAAAAATGGTTCATCCACAAGGCCGGTCCTGCGCACGCCCATGCCAAAACCGATGTACACTACAAACGGGATGACTGCCTTGGCCGCGATTGAAAATCCATCCACCAGAATCTTCCTCTCTCTTATGTTGTCTGGCCCTAGTATAGCGGCAACATCCACTACATGATATTGGGCAAAGAAGAGAAAAGCTTCCGGTGCGTTTTGGTGATTCTTGTCAGGATCCTGCGCTCTGAAATCAAATTTGCAGAAAAAGAAGGCGAGCGCACTACAAAATTGTAGTGCGTTTATCCTTCTTTTGCGTCTTTTTTCTTACTGATAAGGGTTCAATTTTTATCTTCGCGGTATTCCGCCAGAATGGCGTCCCGCTGCTGGAGCTTTGCACGGAAGCTCTCCGGCTGTGCCCAGCACATCAAAATCAGCAGGTATTCCAGAATACCCTCCACCCCGATCATGGAATGGAAAAAGCCGCAGTGCTCGGTATCCGCCAGCAAAACCGCCTGCGCGCCCTTTACAAACGGCGATGCCATGCTGTCCGTAATGACAAAGTACGGCACCTGCTGCGCCGCAAGCATCTCCGCCATTTTTTCGTCGATCCGGTAAAAACGCGAAAAATTCAGCACCAGCACAACATCCTGCCCGGTGAGCTCTGCCAGCGAGCACAGCTCGTCCTGCCCTTCATCGGAAATGCAGGCCACATCGCTGCTCAAAAACTGCAGCAGCCGGGCAAAACGCACGGCACAGCCCTTGCCACCCCGCAGACCAATGATGATCTTTTTCCGCGCCGAGAGCAGCTTATCGGCCACGGTGTGGAAGGTAGCTGCCGGGTTCTGCCGCAGCGAGTTCTCCAGGTTGCCGCCCATCAGAGTCAGCATTTCTGAAAGGTCCAGCTCATCCTTGCTGTATTTTTCTTCCTGCATCACGAACCGGTCATACAGGGAATGCTTGCCGATCTTTTCGCTGTGCAGGGAGAGCTCCTTTTGCAGCTGCACCTTGAGATTGGCAAAGCCGCTGTAGCCAACGGCCCTGCAGAAGCGGATGACCGAGGCATCGCTCATGCCCACTTCTCGGCCTACTTCCAGCGCCGTCATGCCAAGCACACGCTTCTGATTCTTTAAAATGTAGCCTGCCAGCCTTACCTGGCCTTTGGTCAGCTCCGCATGGGCGATCTGATATGCCAGCTCTTTTTCCATGGCCCTTCCTCCGCGCTAAAATGAAGTCTATTTTCTTGCATTTTACTACAAAAAAGTAGTTTCTGCAAGCCGTTTTTCCGCGAAAAGCCCGCCAAAACGAACTTTCATTGTGGATTCTGATCGTTTTCGGCCCGCACATTTTGTCTTGTTGTGCCAATTGATTGTAGTGGATGTTGCGGCTATACTGAAACCACCGAACAAACAGACGGAATGGCCATCCGGAACACTCATGCGGTTTGGGTGCACAGGCAGCCTTTGCACGGTGCCGCGCCCGAATGAAAGGAGAACAACATGCTGGATTACAAGAGCTCTGCCGAACAGATTCTGGATCTTGTTGGCGGCAAAACAAATATTACGCAGTTTGCACACTGCTCCACACGTCTGCGCTTTACCCTGAAGGACAACAGCAAAGCCAACCTTGACGCACTGAAAAAGGTGCCCGGTGTGATGGGCGTCGTGCTGAAGGGCCAGTTGCAGGTGATCATCGGCAACAATGTGGTCGAAATGTACGAAGCCCTGCAGAAGGCCGGTCAACTGGAGGGTGCAGGCATCGTCCCGGACGACGATGCACCTGCCCCTAAAAAGAAGGTCAGCGACCTTGTGCTCGATTTCCTGATTGGCACTTTCCAGCCGCTGATCGGCGTGATTACCGGCGGCGGCCTGATCAAGACCCTGCTCACCCTGCTGACCATGGCGGGCTGGATGGACAAAAGCAGCGACCTGTATCAGGTCATGTTCAACATTGCCGACGCTACCTTCTATTTCTTGCCGGTCATGATTGCCTATACCAGCGCCACCAAATTGAAGTGCAATAAGATGTACGCGGTGATCATTGCCGCCGTGCCCCTGCTGCCCAAGCTTTCCGGCCTGATCGGCGACGGTCTGACCATCTTTGGCCTGACCGTGCCGAACGTTTCTTACACTTCTCAGATTTTCCCGGCCATCCTTTCCGTATTCGCTCTGTACTTTGTGGAAAAGTATTTCACCAAAATCTGCCCGAAGCCTGTGCGCGTCATTTTTGTGCCGGTGGTGTGTTTCCTGGTGGTTGTACCTCTTGAGCTGCTCTTCCTCGGACCTCTGGGCTACAATGCGGGCGTTGCCTTCACCAGCTGCCTGCTTGCACTCTATGGTTCTGTGGGCTGGGTCGTGGTTGCCGTGCTGGCCGCTGTGCTGCCTTTTATGACCGCCGTTGGTATGCATAAGGCTCTGCTTCCCTACATCACTGCCACCTATGTTGACCCCGGTTACGATATGCTCAACGCCCCCGCCAAGACTGCCCACAACATCTCCGAATGCGGCGCCTGCTTTGCCGTCGCCCTCAAGAGCAAGAACCCGGATACCAAATCCGTTGCCCTGTCCGCCGCCATTTCCGCCCTGTTCGGCATCAGCGAGCCGGCCCTTTACGGTGTGACTCTGCAGAACAAGCGTGCCATGGTCGGCGTTGTGACCGGCAGCTTTATCTCTGCGCTGGTCATGGGCATTGTCGGTGTCAAGTCCTTCACCCTGATGAGCACCTGCCTGATCGGTATGCCGCAGTTCGTGGACGAAGCCAACCCTGCCAACTTTATCTGGGCCTGTGTGGGTTTTGCCATTGCCATCGGTGTTTCGTTCGTCGTTACCATGGTCCTTTACCGTGACGAGGAGTTGAAGGAAGTCAGCGAGGCCCAGAAAGCCGTCCTGCGTGAAATGGGCATGTAATTATTCTTGAGCAAAAGGAGCAACACACATATGGTTTCCACCGTTTTTCCGCACGATTTTCTCTGGGGCTGTGCCACCTCTGCTTTTCAGGTAGAGGGTGCCTACAATGAAGATGGCAAAGGACTTTCCCTTGCCGATCTGCGCAGTATGGCCATCGACCCGGCCGAAGAGCCCACCAAGGCTCTGGCCAATGTGGGCGATACCCTTGCCGACAGCCGCGTTGCCAGCGATTTCTACCACCGCTGGCAAGAGGATCTGCGCCTGATGAAGGAGCTTGGGCTCAAGTCCTACCGCTTTTCCATTGCGTGGACCCGCATCTTCCCCAATGGCGACGAGGCTCAGCCTAACGCCAAAGGCTTGGAATTTTACGACCACGTGATCGACCGCCTGCGGGAATACGGCATTGAACCGGTGGTCACCATCTACCACTTCGATTTCCCCTGCGGCCTGCAGCAGAAATACGGCGGCTGGGCAAACCGGCAGTCGGTGGAGGATTTTACCCGCTACGCTTCCACCTTGTTTGCGCACTTCAAGGGCCGCGTGAAGTATTGGCTGGTAAACAACGAACAGAATGCCATGATCCGCCGGGATGGTTACCTTGGCATCACCGAGAAGGACATCCTCAAACGCGAGCAGCTGCGCCATCTGTGCAACCACCATATGTTCCTTGCCTGCGCCAAGGCCATTGCCGCCTGTCACCATATCGACCCGGACGCAAAGATCGCGCCCGTTATGGCCTACTGCCCGCAGTTTCCTGTGGACAGCACCCCCGCTAATGTTCTGGCGGCCAAAAATGCCGATGACCTCTATTTTCACTATATGATCGATGTACATGTACGCGGTGAGTATCCGGGCTACTACCTCAAGTGGCTGCGGAATAACCACTGGGATTTCCCGCTGACAGACGAGGACAAAGCCATCCTCAAGGCGGGCTGCCCGGACTTCTTTGCCTTCAACTACTACCGTTCCAGCTGCGCGGAGGCCTGCCCTGCGGATGTTGACCCGGCTCTGGTGGAACGCTACCGCGTGGACGCCCGCCGCCGCATCCTGCCGGGCATCTGCCGCTGTCTGGACAACCCCCGCGTGGAAGCAGACCCGCTGAACAAATGGAAGGTCGATCCCATCGGTCTCCACATTGCATTCCGCAATGTTTACGAGCGCTGCCATCTGCCTTTGATGCTGTGCGAGAACGGTTTTGGAGCACCGGATACTCTGGAAGCCGGCAATGTGATCCACGACCCCTACCGTATCCATTATCTGCATGACCACATCAAACAGCTGAAAGCCGCTGTGGAAGAGGGCATTCCCGTGATCGGCTACCATATCTGGACCTTTCAGGATGTGCTGAGCACCAGCGAAGGCTTTAAAAAGCGGTATGGCCTTGTTTATGTGGACCGTGACGAAAACGGCGGCAGCCTAGACCGCTATAAGAAAGACTCCTTCTCCTGGTACCAAAAGGTGATCCGCACCAACGGCGCCGACCTGGAGGAATGAGCAGTGCTATCACACAAGCTCCTCCGTATCGGAGTTTGTAGCGTGTGCACCATGGGCAAGGACATCGCCTTTATCGGCAGCCTGCTGGATAAAAGGTTAACGTTCCATTCCGTACTGAATAGCCAAGAGGTGTAAAATAAGAAGGCAAGTCAAAACCACCGGCTGAGCCGGTGGCTTGAGTAAGCCCTAGAAGGGTATCCTACTGGCAAAGTCCCTCAAGGGGCCTCGAGCAAGCGTCTTTCATCTGCATTACCTGCCCTATGCTGCTTGACGACGGGGAAGAATGTGTATGCCCGCAGCTTATTTCTTATTCGCTGCTCTGTAAATGGTTTCAGACTGCGGTGCTTCCTCTGGATAGGGAATTGCACGCGGGAATTGTTGAAAAACGAAGATATGCGGCGTTGTACTGTATGCGGTGCTGCCTTTGCGTCAAGCTCCAACCACGCGAAATACTGCCCGGACTGCCGGAAGCGTATCACCCGGAAACAGGCTGCCGAGCGTATGCGGAAAAGACGCGCCCTTATTACGCGATAGAGGGCAAAACAGCCCCCTTTACAGGGCGTTCCGGGCGCGTTTCCTGCATGGGTAAGGGATTGATACCTAACCCTGTGAAAAGTGAGGTCTACTGCGTAACAGTATTTATAACTGCAAAACAAAAAGGGCACAGAAGCCAATCGGTTTCTGTGCCCGCTATTTTTTTCTAATACCCCAAACAATCAAGAGGGGTTATAAAATCTAAAATTTTCACGATTACTAAACTTAAAAATCCAATAATGGTACTCAATTCAGAAATCATAGACACACCTCCTTGAATGTTAGCTATCATATTACAGCCCCCATTCACTTATTACTAAGTCCTATTAGCAACACAACCTCTCGATTGTGTGGGGCGGGGCATTTATATTATACCGCCTATTTCAAAGCTTTTCAACTGGCGTTCCAACTTTTTATAGGTTGTGATTTTCTTCGTTGAATGATTGGCTAATTCCATTAAAAGTAGCGGCAATGCTTTGGTTGTAAAGTGTTGTTGGAGCAAGAATAAATTAAGCTCGTTATATTTTTTGTCAGAAACATGTAACAGCTTATATGTGCGTAAGTTTTTGTTGGATTTTAGAAATTCAAGGGCAGCCTTTAATTCTTCCGACAAAATACACTTTGGATAATTCTTATATATCGTTGTTCTTTCGGCAAGAGATATATTTTTACATTCCGCTAATGAAGTATTGACTATCGTTGTGTAGTTGATAATTGTACCAGCAAAATTGCAATTGCTGAATTTGCAAGCCATGAATACACAATCTGAAATTCTTGCTCCACTGAAATCACAATCCTTAAAGGTAGTTCCCCAAAAATCACAACCAGTTATTGTACTATTATTAAACTTTACTTTCGTAAATATAGCTCCGCGAAAATTAGCATAAATAAAACTTTGATTTTGAGCATTGCAATTAATGATATGGCTCTTAGCTAAATAGCGACACCGTACGGACTTTACAATTTTCTTTTTTTGACATTTATATGTAATCAGATTTATTCTGTCTATTTTGTACGCTTGCACAGGTTTTTCTCACTTTCTTACAAATTAGCTTGTTTTGTTTCTTAAAACTGAAACAGTTGAAAGTTCTTTATATTCAGCCTGCGAATGAGGTTCTGCGCGTTGATTATATTGTCATGGTATGAGATATACCATCGACAAGTTAGTGGAACATTCTTTTTGATTTCAGCAAAATAGTCAAAGTCTATTTCCGAAAGAGAATGACCGAATATATACACTTCATAAACTGTCGCCAACGAGTTAAAAAACGATTGATAATATCTAATAATCGAAGCAGTATCTTTGTATGTTTTTCTAAAATAGTCTTTTATAATTTCCTTTGCTTCTTGCAATCTAAAATCTTCTTCTATATCTTCCATATAGATACCATGTTCTTCTGCCGCATTAAAAGCGGGAATTGTTTTTCCTTGAAAAAGTGTAGCGTCATGGTGTCCTAATATGAGATTGTTTCCTCGCAAGGCATTACCATGAATATATAAAATATTAGAAGCAGGAATACCATATACTTTTTCTAACGTATCCGTATAGTTGAAGTTCAGAAACAAGCAGTTTCTATTGAGTATATTTGATGATACAACAGGCAATACATTAGTATTTATGTGTAAAATCCACTCTGAAAAATAACGTGAAATATCTTTTGCAAAAGCCAAATCTTCCTCAATCATATATTGAAAATCGTGATTTGCACTATCACGCCAATTATCATCTCCATAATCAAGAAGATAGCAAGAATTATCTTCTTGTATCTGTTCATAATCCAAAAAACTTAATGCTTCTTCAAATGAACTCCATAAATCCTGTTCGGGTATGTATTTGCTTATCGCTTCATAAAAATGATGTTTTTCTTGGTCTCGTGGCGAAATACTATCAAGACGAACAAATCTACCATATATAATTTCCGGCTCTTTTTCATAAGAACATAGATATTCCATAAAATCAGAATACTTTGTATGCAAGCCATGTGCTAAATCAAATCCATTACCTATGATTATTAATCTCGACAACACATATTCCCCCTTTCTTTCGAAATATTATAACAGAAAAATAAGAACTTTTCCACCATTAGACCGCTATCCGCGCTCTGTTTCCTTTTCCCGTTCCGGCTCTTTATCCTGCCGCAAAATGCTGTCAATGTTGCGCTTGACAACATCATATTCCTTGGCTTGCTTTTTCAGCTTCCCATAGTCCGCATACAGAGCTTCTTTCTGTGCTTGGAGCTGTTCATATTCTGCTTGCAGCGCAGCAAGGTTCGGGAGCTTCTTTATGCCTGCCGTTTGGAGTGCCTTTGCCGCCGCTTCATGGAGGATTATTGCCCGTTCATGGTCTGCCCGGTATCTGTCTTTATTCTTAGCTTTGCGGTATGTGTCATAGGCGGGCTTTGTTTTCTGGTAGGTAGTAACATTTTTAATTAGCACCGCCATATCAGCAAGCCGTTTTTCGGTTGCCTTTATGTACATCACTCCATCAAGCACTACTTTCAGGCAATAGAAAACCCACATGGAACATCATCCATGTGGGCTTTTTCATGTTACCACCCAACTGATTTCAGGTGGGATTCTTGTATAATATATTCCTGTACCGCTCTCTTAGGAATCCTCCAAGATCGGCCGATCCTCATGGCCTTTATCTTTCCAGACTTCAAAAGCTTATAGGTAGTGTTCATGCCACATCCCAGCATATCAGCGACTTCTTCTGGGGTAATCAAAGTGTCATAGCAATCAAACATAACGGCAAATCCTCCTTTGGTGGGTTACTATAATGTTGCCGAAGGTCAAATCACACCAGATACAGAGAAAGGGCGACCACTTACGTGATCGCCCCTTTAGCTATCTCCTATTTACTTTCAACAGAAGCATTTTCGACAATTAGAAAAAATTTTGCTCTGAAATTTCACCTTTACCCAGCACTTTAGCGCACTTTGAGTTTAAATTTTTCTGAATATGTCGAATCTCCTTGATTACACGCTCTTAATCGCACTATATCAATTGAGTCAAAATCAGCTTTCCTCCTTTAGTTCATCTTCATCCGAAGACACTATAAAGGACATCCTCATCATCAATTTATGCCTTCTGCCCGCAGTATAGCTTCAACATATCCTTCTGGATACTCGCTCTCATCATTTAATCTTTCTAGTTCTTCCGGTGTGAGGTCAACTCCAAGGGACTTCAAATCTTTGCATATTTCATTCTTCACGCCATTTCGACACAGTTTACGAATTGCGAATTTATCGAAATCATCCGATCCAATCTTACTATAATAACCTTCTTTATATATTTCAGTTGCAAGTTGATTTATCACCTCTGGCGAGATATCTTGCCATTCGCCCTCTTCGCCTTTCGAATTCCATTTTTTTACTCTTCTTTTCTTTGGATCATACCTCATTCCATACGTTCTTTCAGAAAGCGTCATTGACTCATCCTCAATTTCCAACTCTGCATTTTTATACCCAAGATCCAACCCAATTTGCTTGGGACAAAACGACTCGTAATTGATTATCCAGACCCTCTTGCAGTATCGATCATTCATTGAATACAATTCATTTATCACAATGACTCTTGATTGGCTTTCAATGCTACATTCTTCCAGTTTTGGAAATTTTTCTTGAAGGTACCTCACATAGGCTTCTACGTTTATTTTATAGCCCTCTCCAAGTACTGATTTATACGCCTTTACTTCTTCCTCCGTTTCAAACAAAACAATATTGCTCATCCGGTCAGGCATCTTGCATTTCCTCCCTTGCACAATGTTCATCCGTTTTCAAGTAAAACTATATCCAAAATATTTTTATTTTTTTCGATAGTTCTCCTAGTGATTTCAAGGCACAGTTTCGATATGCTTATGTCATCAAAATGAAAGGGGCTCAGAATCATGAGCATGTCGAATTATCGCGTATTTTCTGAAAATCCTTATCCTCTGGTTCAAGAGGAATCGATTCCCGCCATCAGCTTTCTTGATGACTGCGGCAACCAGTTTTTTGACAAAGAAACCGTTCAATCTCTTTTGAAAGCAAAGGACAAACAGTTCCAGCAGAAAGATAAGCTACTCCTGCAAAGGGTAAATTCTTCTGAAAAAGAGGAACTAAAGGCGTACAAAAAAGCCTTTAACCGCTTTGACACAGTTTCATACTTTGTTGACCAGTGTGGTTGTCCGGCAATCTGTAAAACTCGGTATCCCGGCGATAAATATAGTGTCCAAAAACGCCTCACCACCTGTTACGACTTTCACGCTATCTTAATCAAGGAGTATGCCGTTGATGGCAAAATAGTACATCTCATCGGGATATCTTTCAAAAGATCTCGCGGTATTGTAATCCGGCTGTTATTTGAGAAAGACAAATTCACCGCTAAAGCATTCTATAAAGCGTTTATCGCCGCTGGCGGAAGCTGTTGTTATAGTGAGAACAGTAAGATGCAGTTAGATTTACTTTTTGGTTTTTTAGGCTTCATCTTGGATACTGAACAAACCGCCTTGATACCGCCTATTGGTTGGTTTCATCTGGACGACCGCTGGATTTATACTTCTTATAAAGAGGATTGTTGCTCTGACCCGTTGCTAAGCACCTCCATCCCCTTAGTCCTAATAAAGATTTTGGCGGTTCTCAAGACACGAATGTCGGACAAGTTCAATAGTGGTAAATACCTTTTTGCAATATCTGGCAACGATTTCCCTCTTCATATAAGGTTAACGGTTGACAACAAGCCGAAGCAATTTGATCAGATGCTTGGTCAGTACAGTATCGCAGCTTTGTTACCAGTCTACGGTGACGATCCGATGCTCACAGCCACCATTGGCAACTACCGTTCAAAGACGAATTTTGCAACGCTGATTACGCGGACTAAAACAGAGCCTCGTTTTCCGCTGTGCCTTATCGTATCTACGAACGGCATTACTGAGTTGCAGCAGAAGCACTGCCTGTTCTTGCCTCACGAGGAAGTCCATGCAGCCGCGCTGCCTCTGGCAGAAATTGTTAGCAAGCTGTGTGCCCTTGTTGAGCACAACCCAGATGCCTTTGAGCGCATCGTTGAGCGATCCTACACAACTGCTTTAGGTTCCTTGGATGAAGAATGCGCCTTTCGGAATGAAATCGCGCTTCTAAGCGTTTCATCCGCTGTTCTTTGCTGGGCATTAAAACTCCTTAAGCAGCCGGATTCAGCGCAAACAACACACGAGGTCTGTCAGGCATACATCAATAATTGCTTATCCGAGTGGGACAGCTCGCTGGATTGCAACGCAAAGGAAATTTTACACAAGGCACTCTTTTCGGCAAGCGAAGCCGGTGATATTCGTTTTATACGCTATGAAGAGATCGATTCCAGCTATGACCCTGAACGGGACATCGTCCAAAAAAAGGATGCTTTCCTTCTGAAAGGGTCTTTGCTGAAGTCTCTGCTCCATGAGTATGCACCGGGATATAGTGCACCCGATGTTATTTCGCGTTTGCAAAGTGAGCATCTGCTCTCTGAGTTCAGCATTGCCAAAAAGATTCGTATTGACAGCGGAACCTATGTAGATGCTCGCCTTCTGGCCTTGAAGCGCAGTTGCTTGACCGAATATGAAGATTCTGATTAAAACAGGAGGGACGGAACCATGAGGTTAAAAATAGGCTCTACTTACCAAAAGGCTGTTACAATCATCGAAAAACTCAAGGAGGGGAACGCTTCCATTTTTATCTGTGGAAAAAGTGGAACAGGCAAGACCACCCTTTCCTCCAATATCACAAGGAAACTGCTAGAGGCAGGTGTTCGGATCGTAGCCATAGATCATCGGCACGCTGTGTCTTTTCCAGTAGAACTAGAACCGTATGTACATCGTCAGGACGGATCTCAAAAGCCACTCAAGCTGCATTTGTTCGGGGCATCAGATAATCCAGCGGATGCGGCTGCATCTTTCGTTGATACTATCAAATCCGTTATCGCTCTGTCGAATGCACAAGAACAGCTATTGCGGCCTCTTTTAAAAGAGGTGCTTCGCGCTTCACCGGCTCCGAATGAAGTGCTGGAATACCTGCATCAGGAGATCAAGAGTTCTCATTCACGCTCTGCGCCCGGTTTGGAAAACGCCTTGGCACCCCTATTTGCACAAAAGCTTTTTGAGGATGGTGACATAGAGTTTTCTCCCGGCATCACCTTGCTGGATTTGAGCTCGTTTTCGTTATCTACGCAACACATCGTTGAAGAGGTGCTTTTTGCAGCACTGTTACGAGAAGCCACCTGCGAGGATTTTCCGCCTACCTTTTTGTATCTGGACGAGTTAAGCAACTATACGCTACGCTCTTCCAACGCATTGGGGCGAATCCTCTGTGAGGGCCGCAAACAAGGTCTGTACGCACTGCTGGTTGCCCAGAGCATTCGTGTGTTCAAGCCTGAACAACGGACTTTGCTTCAGCAATGCAAGTATATGATGTGTTTCCAGCCAGCTGATGAAGAGGTTCGTATGTGTGCCCGTTTAATTAGTTCGTCAGGTGGAACCAAGTTGACTTCCATACTAAAGAGTCTTCAGGTTGGTGAGTTCATGGTCTCCGGCCCAGTTTATGTAGGTGATTCTGATACGCCAACTACCAAGCCACTGGTCGTCCATAGTAAGTCACCAGAGGATGTCGTTCCTGCCAATGGCCCGCTGGCGATTCCGGTACCTTCCGATACAGAACCGATCCTGCCCCCAGCGCAGATTGACCTTCTTCTGCCGTTGGACGCTCTTGATGACTGTGACGATGAAGAAGCCGCTCCCAGCAAACCGGAAACCGTAACGGAGAGCGCCTGTCCTCTGCTGCCGGATTCGCCTTCGGAGCCTTCCATTGAACCGCTGCATCTTCGTGATGAATCTTCTGCTCCACAAGAACAAAGTCAGTCACCGCAAATGCAGCTGCTTCGATCTGCCGTTTTTACATCCGTTCCTATGAACTCATATTATGGTAATTATAACTGTTCTTGGCCACCAGCACAAGTGCACCCGGCAACCTTTTCTTACCCGAACATGGATTTCAGTTCACTGATTCAACAGGATGATGCGCAGATTTCCTTTCAAGCGCTTATCACACCATAAGGCAAAATGTACGCTAATTCAAGCAGATATGCTTATCATGAAGCAATCCGCTTCGCATTCAATTTTAATTTCAGGAGGAAAACACTATGAGCACTCATACCAACATCAACATGTCCACCGCTGCTTCCAATTTTGCAGCCGATCTCAGCTCGGAACCGATTTCCTTTCCGAACACCGATACATCCATCAAAAAGTCCGTCCTGTTCGTGCCGCTCAATGAAAAGTGGTTGTTGACGATTCCAGAGGCTGCTGCCTATTTTGGTGTAGGGCAAAACCGCATTTCCGAGCTTGCCTTGCAGGATGGGTGCAAGTTCGTTGTGTTCGTGGGGGCTAAGAAACTCATCAAGCGGAAGAAGTTTGAGGAGTTTTTGAACGAGCAATACGCCATCTGATACCCTATAACGCCCGCTGAAGGGCTTGCATAAACTACGCCCGCATGATACAATAAAATGTGTTGTGTGGGCTCTTTTTATCTCGAAAGGAGCCACAAACATGGGCAAAAATCTTAAAGGAAAACAACTCGGAAAAGGGCTTGGTCAGCGAAAAGACGGTCTGTACTATGCCCGTTGCCGAAATTATCGCGGTGAGCGTGAGGAACGCTGCTTCAAGACCCTTCCAGAAGCCAAGAATTGGCGACAGGAACAGCTCTATCTACGCTTACACCCTGAAGGTCGGACTGTGGCATCGCCCAATATGACGGTGGACGCATGGTTCAATCAATGGGTCAAGGATGTCGTTGGCAACCGTGCTCCGAACACTGTTCGGAATTATCGGGAGCGATACGAGCACAACATTCAGCCATTCATCGGTTCTATGCTGCTGCGCGATGTCAAGCAGATCGACTGTCAGCGGATTTTGAACGCCATGGAGGACGACTACGCCGGTTCAACCATCCGGCAGACCTATATGACAATGGGTACGTTCTTCAAAAGCGCCAGAGAGAACGACCTCATTGCCAAACACCCAATGGACGGTGTCCGCTACACAAAGCCCGTTCGTGCACCTGATGATATCCACTTTCTGACTGTAGACGAGCAGAAACGGTTTCTGGAAGCTGCCAAAGGCTCTCACAACCATGCTCAGTACGCACTGATTCTGGAAACTGGCTTGCGTACTGGTGAAATGATCGGTCTGACATGGGATGCTATCGATTGGGAAAAGCATACTCTGACCGTCAACAAAACTTTGGAGTATCGTCACAAGCAGGGCGTGTGGCGTGCTGGCCCTCCGAAAACGGAATCCAGCTACCGCACCATTCCTCTGACCGACACCGCTTACGACATCCTGCGGGAAATCTATGACACCAGAGAATACCGCAAGGAATCGAAAGACCTGTCCACTGTCCTGACCTTTATGGATCGTAAGACTGGTCAGAAGCGGAAATTGGTCATGCGTGATCTGGTGTTCATCAACTGGCGCACCGGAATGCCCGCCAAGAACAGCTCCTATGACACTCACCTCTACAAGCTGTGCGACGATGCAGGGATCGAGCGATTCTGTATGCACGCTCTGCGCCATACATACGCTACCCGCGCCATTGAGAGCGGAATGCAGCCCAAGGTCCTGCAAAAGCTGCTGGGTCACGCCAGTATCACGACCACTATGAACCGCTATGTTCATGTAACAGACGATTCTATGAAAAAGGCCGTAGCGCAGTTCGCAAAGGCACAGGAAGCACAAAAAGGGTGAGTAAAGGGTGAGTAAATCTAATTTTCCCACCCAACGCCAAATTCAGTTCTCGCAAAAAACAACTTATATCCGTTCCATATAGCTGTTTATCATCTACATCATAAAAGGAGAAATCATAAAAATGAAATTAGGTATCGTCGGCCTGCCGAACGTCGGCAAGTCCACTCTGTTCAATGCCATCACCTCCACCAAGAACGCAGAAGCCGCAAACTATCCCTTCTGCACCATCGAGCCGAATAGCGGCATCGTAGCCGTGCCGGACAAGCGTCTGGACAAGCTGGCCGAGATCTGGCAGACCAACAAAAAGACCCCTGCCATCGTGGAGTTCGTGGATATCGCGGGCCTTGTAAAGGGTGCCAGTCAGGGCGCGGGTCTGGGCAACAAGTTCCTGGGCCACATCCGCGAGTGCGACGCCATTGTGCATGTAGTGCGCTGCTTTGACGATGACAACATCATCCATGTGGTGGAGGATGTTTCCAAGGCTGAGGCCGTGGACCCCATTGCCGACATCGATGCCATCGACTACGAGCTGATCCTGTCCGACCTTGAGGTGGTGCAGAACCGCGCAGGCCGCATGGCAAAGGCCGCCAAGAGCGGCAACAACAAGGGTGCTGCCGCCGAAGCCGCATGGCTGCAGCAGCTGGCCGACCACCTGAGCGCCGGCAAGCCTGCCCGCAGCTTCGATTTTGACGAGGGCGATGCCGAGCAGCAGACCGTGCTGCATGAAATGGGCCTGCTGAGCGCTAAGCCGGTGCTGTACGCCTGCAACGTGGGCGAGGACGACCTGATGGAGGGCATCGAAAACAACAAGTATGTCCCGCTGGTGGCCGCACGCGCCAAGGAAGAGGGCGCACGCTACATTCCCATCTGCGCCAAGACCGAGGAGGATATCGCCGACTACTCTCCCGAGGAAAAGAAGGCTTTTCTGGCTGAAATGGGCATTGAAGCCAGTGGTCTGGACAACCTCATCACTGCCAGCTATGATCTGCTGGGCCTGATCTCCTTCCTGACCGACGGCAAGAAGGAGTGCCGTGCATGGACCATCCGCAAGGGCACCAAGGCACCGCAGGCCGCCGGCAAGATCCACAGCGATTTCGAGCGCGGCTTCATCCGTGCCAGCGTCATTGGCTACAGCGATCTGGAAGCCAACAACTTCGATTATGCCGCCGTCAAGGCCAAGGGCCTGCAGCGCACCGAGGGCAAGGAGTACGTTGTCAACGATGGCGATGTGATCGAGTTCCTGTTCAACGTCTGATTTTCGGCAAAGATGTCACTTCCGGTTTCGCCCCTTCCCGTGAAAAAGTAACTCCGAAAAGCCCGCGGTTGCGCAGCAATGAAAGCCCCAGTGGGGCTTTCAAGCGGCAGAACGGTCTTGCGTTAGCAAGATGGAGGGGCTTCGCCCCAACAAGTTCCGCAGGCTTTTGGAACTTACAAAATCAAAAATAACTTTCCGCTATATATGGCCAGAGCGCACGCGTCGGCCATTTAAAATCGTAAAAGAGGTTTCCTATGATTTTCGGTATTATGGGCGCAATGCCCGATGAAGTCGATCAGCTGTGTGCAAAGCTGGAAAACGTCACCGTGGAGCCCTACGGCGGCGTGGATTACCACAAGGGCACGCTGGCCGGCAGACAGGTAGTGGTGTGCTGTGCCGGCATGGGCAAGGCCAATGCCGCTGCCACCACGCAGGTACTCATCACAAAATTCGGCGCGGAGAAGATCATCTTTTCCGGCATCGCAGGCAATATGACCTCGAAGATCGGCATTGGCGATGTGGTCATCGGCAAGACCGTACTGTACCACGACGCACAGCTGGACATGATCTGCCAGAACCCGCCGTTCCTCAAGGAATACACCGGCGACCCGGAGCTGATCGCTGCCGCCGAAAAAGCCTGCGCCGAAGCGGGTGTGAAGGTTCTGGTGGGCAAGATCGCCACCGGCGACCTGTTTGTGGGCGACAGTGAAACCAAGGCTGCCATTGAAGCCAAATGCGCCCCCGACTGCGTGGAGATGGAAGGTGCCGCTGTGAGCCAGATCGCCGCCAAGAACGGTGTGCCCTGCGTCATCCTGCGCGCCATGAGCGACAACGCTGACGAGGACGGCCACGAGGTGCTGGTGGTGAAAAAGTTCAGCATTGCTGAATATGTAGCCACCGCCACCAGGATCGTGGCAGCAATGGTGGAAGCACTGTAAAAGGATGTGCCGCTTTTGCGGCAATGACCCCGCCCGTCAGGCAGCTGTACCTGACGGACGGGGTCACTTTTTTTCATGCGCCGCAGCGCAGCCTTATAAGAACTGTTCCAGCTTTACCCGGCTATCCTCCTGAAACTCCTGCAGCCTTTGGGCAAGGCGCTTTGCGCCGGGCGCGGCATTGGGGTAATCCTTCTGGGCCTTTACGCAGTCCACCACCCCCATGCCGCTGCCCTGTGTGAGCATCTCGGCCAGATTGCGGGTGGACTTGTCCGTGAGGGTCTTCATACTGATGCCCATTTTCGTGTTCAGCTTTGCCATGGCGCTCTGCCCCTGCGCGGTGCCGCCGCAGGCCTCGATGGCGGTGTGCGCTTCCTGATTGAGCTGGTGGTACACATTGCGCTGGCGCAGCAGCTCGGCCTTGAACTGCACATCGTCGGTCATCGGCACGATCTGTTCCAAGGTGTTCTTGCCCATCTCGGTATTCTGCACCACGGCTTCCAGCAGGTTCAGGTTGTCGTTTTTCTGGTTTTCCATACAAAAAATCCCCCTTCTGGCCTTAGTCTGCGCCAAAAGGGGGATTTTATACACTGGTTTTATTCTGCACGCATCTGATCGCCGCCGGCGTTCTGTGCCTCCCGCAGGCGAGCATCGCACAACTCGTACAGTGCCTGCCAGTTCTTGGCCTGCACATCCTCAAAGCTCGCCACGCCGCAGCTCAGGGTAAAGGGCACCCGGCGCATCATGCCGGTGGTGGTGATGCATTCCCGGGGCATCTGCCGATACAGGTTCTGCATTTCCTCTGCCAGCTGCTTGCCGTCGGCATCCAGACAGCCCACCGCAAAGATGCTGCCGGTCAGGCGGCAGACCACGCGGGCCGCAGGGGTATCAAAGCTCTTTTTCCACTGGTTGCCCACAAAGCAGTGCAGCTGGTCCATCACAGGCTGGCCGTAGGTATCCCGCAGCTTCTGGCCGTTGTCGATGCTCACCAGCGCCACAGCCGCCTTGCGGCCCTGCGCTGCACACTGTTCCAGCTTTTGGGCAAACACCGTTTCCAGATAGCGGCGGTTGTACACGCCGGTAAGGAAATCGTGGCTCATATCCTCGCGGCACAGTTCCCGCTCCCGCGGCGTCATGCGCTCTTCCGGCAGCACATTGCCTGCCAGCGGTGCACTCATTTCCAGCTCCCAGCATTTGCCGTCCGCTTCCACTCTGCGGTGCAGCACACAGTCCACACGGCCATTGCGCAGCTCGTAGTCCACCCGCAGGCCATCGTCCTGCCAGCCGTCACAAAGCGGCGCTTCGGTCAGGGTCACTGCCTCAAATGCGGCCTGCGCTGAGCGCGCAAGTTCCCGCAGATCCTGCTCGGTACATTCTTTCTTCATGTGATTTTTCCCCATCATCTGCGCACGCGGCGCTCCCGTATCCCGCGTGCAGTCACCTGTTCCCCATACGTTCAGGAACCATCTGCCGCATTATGCATCCCGCGCCCGCCCTGTTTCCGGAAATGCCGGGAACACATCAGGTAAAGAAAAATGGCATAATGCCGCTTTAGCAACATTATACCATTCAGCTTCCGATTTTACCAGCAAAACGCACAATTTTCTGCCGGAGTTTTTACATTTTCGTCAAATTGCTAAGCTCCCGCCGCTCTGTGCCTTCTGTTTATACGCGGCAGTACACACTGCACTCGTCGTGGATGGTCTTGGCCAGTGCCTTGGCGGCAAAGCCGTCAGCGGCGCGCCATGCCCAGTTTCCGCCCAGCTTGCCGGGGGTATTCAGGTGTGCTTCCGCACCCAGACCCAGCCATTCGTACATGGGGATGATGGCCCGGTCAGCCACCGACCCCAGCGCTGCGCGCAGCAGAGCAATGCGGACATCATCGGTCCGGATGGCCGCCAGCTCCTTTGCGGTGGGCTTTACGCCGGTCAGGTGCAGGTAAGCGGCAGCGGCAGCCTTTTCCTTTTCGGAAGCGCCGTTCTCCCACCAGTCGGTCAGGGTGGTGTTATCGTGGGTGCCGGGATACACTACGCTGTTCTTGACGTAGTTGTGGGGCAGATACTCGTTGTCCCCGCCGCTGAAGGCGAACTGCAGCACCTTCATGCCCGGGAAGGTGCTGTCGGCCAGCAGCTTTCGCACGCTGGGGAACAGTTCACCCAGATCCTCGGCAATGATGGGCAGCTTGCCAAGGGCAGCTTCCAGCGCATCGAACAGCTCCATGCCGGGGCCGTTCTCCCACTTGCCGGTGCGGGCGGTGGTGCTGTCCGCCGGGATGGCCCAATAGGTATCGAAGCCGCGGAAGTGGTCGATGCGCAGCAGATCGTAGATGCCCAGTGCGTGGCGCACCCGGCGCACCCACCACGCGTAGCCGGTCTTTTTGTGGTAGGCCCAGTTGTACAGCGGGTTGCCCCACAGCTGACCGTCGGCAGAGAAGTAATCCGGCGGGCAGCCCGCCACACGGGCAAAGCCGCCGTCGGCATCCAGCTCAAACAGCGCGCCGCCCACCCATGCATCCACCGAGTCGGCAGAGACATAGATGGGGATGTCGCCCAAAATCTGCACGTCCTTTTTGTTGGCGTAGGCCTTCACCGCCTGCCACTGGGCCGCAAACTTGTACTGCACGAACTTCCAGAAACCGATCTCCTCCTCGTTTTCGGCGGCAAAGGCAGCAAGGGCCTTCTTGTCGCGCAGACGGTAGGGCTTGTCCCACTCCACCCAGTTCTTCATGCCGTTGGCCACTTTCAGGGCCATGTACAGAGCGTAGTCGTCCAGCCATTCCTCATTGGCGAGGGTAAAGGCATAATAATCATCCGGGAAGTAATAGCTGCAGCCATGCAGCCCGGCGCACTGCTTGCGCCATGCGGCGTAGGCGGTGTGCAGGACTTTAAAGCGGCTCACATACAAAGTGCCGTAGTCCACCTCTTTGGGGTCTGTGCCCCATTTTTCGGCCTTGAGCTGGGCGGCGGTGAGCAGGCCTTCTTCCTTCAAAGCGTCGAGGTCGATAAAATAGGGGTTGCCCGCAAAGGCCGAGCAGCTCTGATAGGGGCTGTCGCCGTATCCGGTGGGGCTGAGCGGCAGGATCTGCCAGATCTTCTGGCCCGCTTGTGCCAGAAAATCCACAAACTTGAATGCTTCCTTGCCAAAGCAGCCAATACCGTAAGGGCCGGGCAGGCTGGACACCGGCATCAGGATTCCACTTTCACGCATGCTATTACCTTCCTCATTTTTAACATTTTATGGGAATATCGTTGTTTCTTATCATAACATATCCGCAGACTATTTTCCACAGGCAAAAAACGTGGTATACTTATTTTTAAATTGGGTGCGTATCCCTTTTTCGATTTTAAATAGCCTCCGCTTTCGCTCTGGCTATGTTCAGCGGAATCCAGATTTTTTATTTCGCGTTTGTCGCGGCCTGCGGAACTTGTCGGGGCAAAGCCCCGCCATCTGCTGACGTAGACCGCTCGCCGCTTAAAAGCCCCACCGGGGCTTTCATTGCTGCGCAAACGCGGTCCGCTCCAAACGCATTTTCACCAGAAGGGCCGAAACCGGCAGATGCAGTAAAATCTCTTTTGTTGTTGGCCTTTACGACCCTTTGCGTGAAAAAGCAGAATTGGAACGACCGCAGTCGTTCCAATTCTGCAAAAAATAAAAATAAATTTTCCGCTGAATATGGCCAGAGCCTGCGGCGGCCATTTTAAATCGTCAAACTGCACCCTGAACAGGAGGTACCCGCGCCATGCAGCGCACAGAAAAATACTTTGAACAGGACGCTTTCCGCACCCAGTGCGAGAGCACCATCCTTGCCGCAGAGCCGGACGAAAAGACCGGCGGCGGGCGCATTGCGCTGGACGGCACGGTGTTCTACCCGGAGGGCGGCGGTCAGCCCGCCGACCGGGGCACTCTGACCCTGCCGGACGGCACGGTGCTGCGTATCTCCGTCAGCCGCGCGACGGTGGGCGTGCTCGTCGTGGGAATGCTCCAGCCCATCGTGCTGCTCCTGCTGCTGGTGCTGGGTCTGTCCGCGATCCTTGCCAGACGGCTGTCGCATCACATCGTCGAGCCGCTCAACGAGCTGGATCTCGAGCATCCGCTGGACAACGAATGCTATGAGGAGCTTGCGCCGCTTCTCAGCCGCATCAACCGCCAGCGCGGGCAAATCGACCGGCAGCTCCGCGAGCTTCAGCGCAAGACCGACGAATTTTCTCAGATCACCGGCAGCATGCTCGAGGGTCTGGTGCTGCTCGACGACCGCTGGACGGTTCTGAGCATCAATCCGGCGGCGCAGCGCATTTTTGGTGCGGATTCCGGCTGCGTCGGGCGGGACTTCCTGACCGTTGAGCGCAGCCATGAGATGAGCGCCGCCATTGAGGCG
>OIXL01000138.1_pt1 | contig 42327 bp, 41 predicted proteins | sample 1587761 | NCBI WGS metagenome assembly OIXL01 (sample SAMN03283246) | human gut metagenome | biome: human-associated habitat; material: feces | host: Homo sapiens | place: Peru | collected 2012 | reverse complement strand
CTAATATTATGTAATTTAGCATAACTTTCTGCACCTTTATATATATTGCTGTCAATTGCTATTGTGTTCATAATTGTCTCTCCTTTTTTGCCTGCAAATATAAGTTTTTTCTGTGAAACTACCAAATTTTCAAAGGAGTTTTTACAACTCTGACCAATTAATTGTAGAGGTCTATGTTAATATCGAATGGTGAAGCGAAATCTTTCAGCATTGCATGCTTCATAATAAGCAGCTAACGCCCTATAACAATTTTCGACTCCCCTGCCCCCCTCTTGCGAAGAGGAGGCCTTACCCTATACCCAAGCCCTAAATCCCTACCATAGGGATTAGGGATGTAACCGCCCTCTGTGCTGTTTTTCTAAAATCATCCCGTCCTTCTTTGTTGATAAAGCGAGCTGCACTCGACAATTTGAAAGCCAGCTTTCATTGCGCTCGTTTGTATCATCTTTTAGGGTGAAGGATTGCCTAAGAGCACTCCTTCACCTCATCGGATTTCTCAACATAGTAACATGGAAGCATAGGCTTATAGTCCATAGCGAGCCATCGCCATACAGGCACACTCACCATCACCCAAAAGACCATTGTCATGCTTCAACTTAAAAAAATGCGCTATGACATCCGCATCAACCAATATGACCTTCGCTCTTGCCATCCAAAGCCTCCTTTCCGAAATCAATGCCCATATCATATAACAAACCAAAATACTGGGCTTGGGAAATCAATCCCTTGTCATAAAGTTGGCGAGCCTTTACATTATAATCTCCTATCAGTTCCTTGCTATGGGTCGGCATATATAAAGAGGTAGAATAACCATACTCCGCAGCACTCCTTATCACATCATGCTGAAATAAACCATAAATCGTCTCGGAAATCAAATCCATCTCCTTGAGTCGATAGAGAAGGCAGGAACGAGAACAACGAAAGTTCTGCTCTATCTTCAATACCGTTGCCATAGAAATAGCATCTCTCTTTCGCTCCTCTACTGGTATTAACGATAGCACGCCATCCCTTGGCAAAAGTAAGCAACGAGCAAAATAATCAGCAGATTGTTCCTCTATGCTCTTTTTGCCATCTTCGTTATCCGTCTCATAAGATACACTAAAATCCTCTTGAAACAACAGGTGATAAAGTTCGTGACAAGCCGTGAAGCGTTGGCGACTATAATTGCTGCTTGTATTGACAAGCATGAATAGTCGCACATCATGCTCCTTACGAAGTATCTTGATAGCCATGCCCTCAAAACCCTCAGACAAAGGTTGAAAACTTGCTATGATATTCTTGTTGCGAAGCATTTGATGAACACTAACAGGCTCATTAAACTTGACTCCTTGCTCTTGGCGAAGAGAAAGGGACAAGAGCTCCAATTGTATTTTATCTGATTTTTTCAAGTTCATTGCTCATCATGATATAGTTCTTTACTATTTGCTGGAAGTGAGACACCTCTTCAAGATTAGCCACACCATCACGTCGGAAAGCGTATGCAAAGTTCACTTGCTCCATGTTACCTTCGAGTATGTCATACTCATCAATACCATAGAGACGAGCCAACTTCTCCAAGCCCTCCATAGAGACTTCAGTCTCCCCCGTCTCGTACTTCAGGTAGGCTGGTTGGCTGATGCCAAGGTACTTGCTTATCTCCTCTTGGGTGTACTTGAATTTTTCACGAAGCACACGCAATATAGATTTATTGTCGTTCATTGCCATAATTTACTGAATTGCATTCATATATTGTCACTTAGATGGTGCAAAGATAAAAAACTATATCGTTATCTGCAAACTTTTTAGTTATATTTTACAGATATTTTTGAAAAAAAAGCGAAGTTATAACTTAGCATCTTGGCACGGCGGCATTGTTTGTGTATTTTGAGAAAAGAATACGAGACTTAGTCTCCCATATGAATAGCAAATGTGAGGTGATGCTATTTCTTTGAATGTAGCTGGCTGCTCTATAGCCTCCGCCAGAGTTCTGGTATCGTCAGCGGAGCCTTTGCTCTAAAGGGCTGCCGATATTTGTTTACGCAACAGAGTTGCGATTATTTGTCGGCTGGCGCATCATCAAGATTCTATCAATCTGCCGCTCTCACGCAAACGTTTCTTGAAACCCTGCATCACAGTATCAGCCCATTCATGAACGTTTTCTTTCATCACCTGTTTTTGCTTTTCATCAAAACTAGAATAGGCTATCTGTTGCTCCATAAAGGTTTGAGCCGTTTCCTTAGTTAAGTCCAGTGTATGTTCTGTCACTTTGCCATTTGTTAGCTTCTCGCCTAATTGGGCGTAGAAGTAGCCTTCACAAAAGGCTATACAATATTCTTTTGCTATCATAACGCTTTTCCTTTATATTATTAAAATCAGAACAAAATCAACTTCAGCATTTCAATCTTTCTCTAATTGACTTCATAGGAAAAATTCTCCCAATCGTCATAATGCATCAAATAAGCCTTATCACCATCATTATTCCATATATGAGATAGAACACCCCAATATAACTTATGAGTTGTGGTGCCACTGGTATTAGTATGAGTTCCATACACACCTGGCTTAGTATAAAGCCAAATAAAATCCCCTTTTTCCACTACTAAATCAGGAAAAATAAAAATGTGACGAAACTTATTAGACACAATACCTTTTTCATCATAAGTCGTATCAAATAATATATAACTATTGATATTACACTTTGACAGAGCCTTTATAACAACACGTTCATCGTCAGTCTGAGCATCTTTAATTTTTATCCAAGCGTTATTAGGTCCGCAAACTATACAACTTTTACGGCTCTAGGTATGAGGGTGGCCAATATTTGTAAACGTAAAAATTATCGAACAAATATTATCTTCGACAGCTGTCTGTTGTGTAACGAGGCTTTCAAGAAACTCTATGAGGAGTTCCATGTTATGGAAAATAACGAAATCCATTTTTAGTGGACACTAGTGAATTCTCTTATACTTTTCACACAGCACCAGCAACTTTTCAAAGAGTACTTTACGTTCCTCTTTCATCGTTCCCACATTATACAGTTTTCTATTATGATGAATGAAGTGGAACATAAGCTTCTCTTTTGGATAATACTTGGATAGTTTACGGTATTCCTTTTCCATGAACGACATCACTTCATTATACTTTAACTTCCACCTTCCATCTTGCGTCATAGACTCTTTTTATTTACTATAACCTTTAGTTCTATTCCTGTACGCTCCTTGAGAAAACTCTCAGTTACACCCAAAAGCGATAGTATTTCATCACTTGCTGAATCTTTTGAAACGCCTGGCTGAACAATAAAGACGCTATACTTCACAGGCAACTTCCTCTTTGCAAGTTTCATCAGTTCGATCAACTTTTCATGTGTCCCCTTATATATTCTCGAACATTCGTCGCCATTGCTACTCTTTTTAATCTCCCTACGCAGTAAATGATTCAACATCTCTTCTGCCTCTTTATATTTCCAATTTGCAGATTTCTGAGCCTGTCCACATACTTCATAAAAGTTTGCAATCTGCGAGGTTATCTTACCTTCATGTGCAAACTTCAAATGATATAACTCCACATGAATTTCATTCTCAATTAATTTGAGCGTAATTACATCAGCTATCTCGCCGGCATTGTCATCGTCATACACAATATCGTAGTCCTGCCGCACAAGCGTTTGTATTACATTGTATTGAATAGAATCCGTCTTAAGATGTGGCCGCACTCCTTGTGATTCTTTAAGCAAATTAACGTCTTCCCAGTCCCACTCTTGCAAGCTGTTTTTATCATAGAGTGTTGGCGTAGCACTTAAGACAATGTACTCATTACCACGAAGGCTAGACCCATCGGTGAAATAGATTATCGGTACATTTTCTTCTTTCTCAAAGAAATCTGTCAATTTTAGCGTCCTCGTCCCAAACTGTATCAAAGCCTCACCATGCGTCAATTGTTTAATCCTATAGTCGGGAAATTTATTCTTCTCATTTTCATTATTTTCAAACAGCTCTAGCTGAAACTCCACATGCTGTTCACTATTACATACTGCAAAACGTACCTTATTCCCTTCTAGAGCATTCTCACAAAGTTCAATTTCAGTATTGTACATATAAGACTCCGATCCTAACAGTTTAAAACTGTAACGAGTCTCTAACTCTCTCCACATCTCATCATCCCAATCTATACTGAAAGGAATTGTATCTACTGGCATTTCTTTAATCATCTTTGGAATCAGTGTTTCTTTGAGTATTTGATTCGCATCGATATTTGGATTTGTGAGTTTCTCGCCCTGCTCAATACACCAATTCTTAAACGCAAGAATATTTCCATTGCCACTTAGGCTCCATATTCTCCCTTTGTACGATGCTCCTATGGATGTTTTCTCTCCGTTCTCAAAACCATCACCCACTACAAAGGATTTCTCGCTGTTCATTTTCTCAATGCGAGATAGCCCATTCTCAACATCGCGCCCTGCATGCATTCTAAAGCGAATATCTTTCCCAAGATAGACTTTCAGCCCAACATTCCTTAATTTTGTCCTCTTTAAATTATGGAAGGTCTTGAAAACATCAACTCCACTTATTAACTTTGGGGCTTTCCCCGGAGCCCCTACTACATGCTTAGCCACTTCATGATATAGGCTGGCATTATCTAGGCTGTTAATGTATAACAGATTCTTCTTTTCATCCCAAAACAGCACCAAATAGCTCCAGGCCATAGTCCTTACATCCTTAACCTTTATACCTTCGACATTCTGTTCCTTTGCCATCACTGCCACAAGCAGCTTTTCATTTTCATTAATGTCATAAGACTGATAATCAAGTTTATCATAGCCTCTAATACCTTTGTAAAAATCCTCAGGGTGCCATCCTTTTGCGTAGCTCTGATATACGACAGTACTAAACTTTGGGTAGATACTGCTTACAGGGATTTGGGCATCCGTTCCCGACTTAAATCCTTCAATAAAGTCTTTAAACTCTTTTTCATCTGTAACCTTATTGTCATTTGCATCGGCTAAAAGAATATTCCAATCAGCATCTTCTTCATAGAGGCTATCAAGTTCCTGCTTAACTGTAAGGTCTGCAATATTTGCCACAAAAGAAGCATCCCCCAACTCCGCATCACGGCTAGTTCGTGTAAATCGTCCAGAAAATTGCAATGTTATTGGCAGGCTTTTTCTGATATCGTGGAATGCTGCAATCTTAAGTTCTGGCAAATCAAATCCTTCACCAAGCATATTCACACAAACCACAATGTCTACATCTCGTTTAAGAACTTTATTATAGTTCTCAATATAATCAGGGCAGCCGGAATATAATAACACAATTCTTAGTTCTGGGCATAACTCTTTGTATATCTTGTAGACTGCCTGTGCTCGACTCTTTGTCTCACACCGAGCCATCATTATATGCTGGTAATGCTTCTGATCGTCTTTTAGTTTCTCAACAGCCTTTTCAGCAATAGCTTTATCAGCAATGGCCTCTTCACCGTATTCCCTGACTGGCAGGAAATGTATAGTGCGATAATAACCATCTTTTTGTGCTTGGCGCAAAGGATAGTTAAATATTATTTTACCATCAAGTCGTTGCCCATCATTTCTGAACGGCGTTGCAGTGAATTGAACCAATTGATGTCTTGGAAATCTGTCAGAAAACTTCCTCCATGATGTGGCTACAATATGGTGCGCCTCATCAACAAACACATTTGAAAATGATGACACATATACATCCTGCTGTTCTTCTGGAGCATGGTCAATAATCTGCATTGTTGTTATCACCACATTGCATTGTCTAATAAAGCTCTTTAGTTGATCTTCCCCTTCAAAGGCAGACGTTATAACCCCTACTATAGGATATAATGCTTCTTTATCAACAATTTCAAATTTTGCTTTTTTAAGAATGCCTAAAGTTTTGAACTTATTGAATAATTGTCCTCGAAGAGCATTTGTCGGCACAGTTACAAGTACTCTATTACACCTGCCTGCTACTAAAGCTGACATCATCGTTTCTGTCTTACCAGTTCCAGTTGGCAGCACCACTGTCGCTGTTTCTGTAGGTGATAGCATATGGCTAAGTAAAGCATGCAAAGCACCTAATTGCGGTCTTCTTAATCCGGGATGAGCCTCATTTTTCTCAAGTTTGAAGTGGAACCTGTTTTCCCATGAATTTATTACATCATCGGGTGAAGCCTCAATTTGATTAGGATGCTTTATCCACTTTCTCTGCTTGATCTCATTGTCAATGAGCTTTTGCTTCGTAGGAGTTCTATCTGTCAACAACACATAGGAGGCTTTTTCATCATATATACCAGAATTACCAGTCAAACGTAAGTATCCGCTCAACGCCGTATTGCATATCTCAAAATAATGTTGTACCTTTGCACGGCGGCATCATTTTTCTAATTTTGAGACAAGAATACGCAATTTAGCCCTCCATCAGCACAAGCTAATGGAGGTTATAACTTAATTTGACTAAATATTAAATTCATTTTTATTGTTCCTCATCTTCCCAGAACTCAGGAAGAAGAGTATAATACTTATCCTCTGGCGTAGAATCTATGTGCTTCAACACATAACAAAGCCAACGCTCAGGATTTTTATCTAGTACCTTACATGCTCCAAACAAGGAGTACATCATTGCTGCACGCTTACAGGCATCCAAGTCACGGCAGAACAAATAAGCCTTCTTTCCCATCACCATGTCACGGATCAGGCGTTCGGTATCATTGTTATCCAATGGCATATTTGGGATGTCTATATAATTGGTCAACTCTGTATAGTTGCGCAACATATAGTTCAATGCCTGGTATATATTGCTGTCTTTTGGCACATCCAAGATGGCACTTGCAGCCCATAGCTTGAAGTCCTCCCATAGCGGCTCGGCATGGTCCTTCCTGAACTGTGCCTTCTCCTCGCCCTCAAGTTTCTTCTCCTTTATCATTTCCTCAATCAGGTTAATGTTCTGGTAGAAGAGAATACCTATCTTTGCAAGATTAGGATTTTCCTTCAAGGCTCGTTCCATTGGTCGTCGAGCATGAACGACACAACGACACAATATGCGACCATTTATCTTCTTCAGCCAATCATAGCCAGAGTAACCATCACACATCAGCGCCACACCTTTCCAATCTTTGAGGTTGTCCATGATGTCAGCAGTACCCCTACCATGCTTGTTTTTCGTATTAACCATGAAGATTGGGATGCCTGTCGCCACAGAACGATATTGAATCAAGTAATGATTTACCGTCTTATGCTTCTCGCAGTCCAATATCGGGAATGGAGAGCCATCAGCACCAAGCAGCAAACTGGACATTACCCGATCCATCTGCAGATTGTAGAGAGGTTCTATCTTGTCACATACACCCTGATGCCAGTCATCAACCGTTGAAGGAGCGAGTATCAAGCCATCCTGTTTCATCTTCTTTATCTGCCGGTTAAACGGCTGATGAAGAACATACTTATTACACTCCAACAGCGCCAACAACTCAGCAGAAGCATAACTCTTCCAAAATACGTCCTCATAGCAAGGAGACTGCAAGAGCTTCTGCATTGGATCATCCTTGCGACGAACAACAGGACGACGATATGGCTGAACAAAGTAGCGTACTTTGGCTGGCACAATAAACTCCTGCATCTTGCCTTGGTAAACGATTACATATTCATCTTCATGTCCTATATAGCCTTCAGGCCAAAGTACCTTTTCCTCCAAACGAGGCATATCCTCAGGTATAGGATTTCGCCCATGCCCCTTCTGTTCCTTCTGGCTATTCAAAAGCTTCTTTATAGCCTTGCGCTTGCGATATTCCTCACAGAATTCACGGCACTCTTGGTAACGTTTCTTTTCCTCATCAGTGAACTCAACTGATGCCATTACCTTATCATAGATGGTATCACGTTCTTCCTTACTAAAGACTACCCGCTCACGCTTCTGAGTAAATATCATTCTGACAAGAGAGGCTATCTGCTCGGTCTTAGACTTGCTTTTAGCTTCAACCTTGGCCAGTTTATCCTTGATTTCATCCGTCAAAGACTCATGCGCTTCCTTTGCCGCAAGCTGATACTTCTGCAACAGTTCCTGACCTTTGGAAGAATCCTTGTCACCAAGGGCGATGAACGCCTGCATGAACATGTCAAACATATCAGCCAAACGATTCAGCGCAGTTTTCTCGAAACGGGTTTTAGCTGCAGACATCTGCTGGCGAACCTGTTCACTTACATTTTGGGCGATTGTCTCCGCTTTCTTATCTACATCAGACTCACGCTTATCCAAAGCCTTATTACGTTCCTCCAACTTCTTGGTCTTATCTGCTAATTGAGCTTCCAACTCTTTTCTGATACGTTCTTCTGCTTCAGCAACACGGCGAGCCACCTCCTCGTCAATCAAGTCTTGACGAGTAATGCGCTCCACCTGCAGGTCATGCTCTGCATGCGCTGCCCGATCATTGGCATCGGACAACTGGCCTACGGCATTGGCATATTTCTCTGCCAAAGACGTACTTTTCCCTGTATTTTGTTGCTGTTCAAACATATCGTTTACCTTATTGTTTACCATACAAAGGTACTAAAAAATATTGAGAAAAACGAATATTTTGATTGATATTTACGCCTAAATATCAGCTATTTACGTTAATAATAATTAATAGAAAAACTAGCTCTCCGATGGTGTTTCTTCATACCATTTTTCACCCAGAATCAAGAGGGTAAATTCATCCGGAGTCAATGTTGTTGTACGATTATCATCATTAAAATGCGGCATTTGGAAACGCCCCTCGCTCAACTTTCTTACATAAAGAGTCAGTCCATCGCTCTCACGATGCAAGACCTTAGCAGTCTTGCGAGTCTTACCTATAAATATAAAGGCTTCATCTTGGGTGAGGTAACGGCCGAACTCCTCATTCACGATTCCTTGGAGTCCCTGAAACTGCTTGCGCATATCGACTGGCTCCATGCACAAGTAGTACTTCAGGTCATCCGTCAACTGACAAACTCTAGCCATAAGCCTACACTGTTATACTAATGTAAGCCCGAAGCTGTTCGATACTGATGTCAGCAGGTAGAATTAGTGTCACACCATTGGGATAGCTTAATTTTAAATAAGGATTGCGACGGTTGCGAACATTTGCAGACTCACGCATCTCCTTCGCCTCATTGTCACCGATTACAACCTCGGCGAACTTTGGCTTGCTGTTTAATTGTTTCTTGCCTTGTACCATAATTTGAATAATTAAAAATCATGGTGCAAAGGTACGAAACTTTATCTAGGCACACAATACGGCATTAACCGAATACTTACTCTATAACCTCTGTCTCGAATCGAACAGTTCGATAATTGAGTTTTCCAAACTGATAATCATAGAATTCATCTATCTTACCAGTGAAAACAATCTTGTCGGCAATACTTTCCCAATAAGGACGATTCTCAAAGAAATCTACATTCGTTTTGGTCTCGATACCTTCAAGCAAGCCATCAATCAACTTATTATATCCACCCAAAGGAATACCCTGGTACTTATCATTGAAGTAGTTATTATCGAAGATAAGACGAACTGGCAAGCGCTTGATAATGAAAGCAGGAAGTTCTGTACATTTCCTTCCCCACTGCTTCTCAGTATATCCCTTGATAAGTTTCTCATAAATGTCTTTTCCTATCAATATCTGAGCTTGCTCCTCCAAGTTACGTGGTTCTGTTACGCCATCAGCTTTCATACGAGCTACAGCTTCCGCTTTCTGCTCATCAATCTTTGCTTGCGCTTCCTCTGGTGTAGTTACACCCCACATCTGATAGAAGGTGTTCATATTAAAAGGCAGATTATAAAGTTTGCCCTTATAATTTGCTACTGGTGAATTGGTATAACGATTGAACTCAACGATAGAGTTCACAAAGTTCCACACCTTTTTGTTAGAGGTATGGAAGATATGTGCACCATACTTATGCACGTTGATTCCCTCGATATTCTCACAGTAGATGTTACCACCTAAATGAGAACGCTTATCGATTACCAAACACTTCTTACCTCGTTTTTTAGCAAGATAAGCAAAGGTTGCTCCAAACAAGCCAGAACCAACTATCAAATAATCATATTGTTTCATATTCTTATCCTATGTTCTATAAAAAAATTAGTTTAATTTTATTTCAAATAACTCCATTCCTCTTAGTCTTCTTTCAACAGACAGAGCATTTTCATTGTCATATGGACTTACTGGCATAGTACATTTAAACTTTCCTGCTAGTTCAAGCGATTGGCCTTTAGCTTTATCTGCTTTAGGAACCTTCAGCACAAAGTTTCGTTGCTTACCATTACGATAATCAGGATTCTCCATTCGAGTAGAGGTATATGATACGCCCATCAAATTTGAGCGCTCACTGACAACTTGGAAAAACAATTGTGGAATGACATATGCTGGCTTGAACGGTTTACTTTCTTCTTTTACTTTCAAACCACATGCAAAAATCAATGGATAAAACAATACTAGGCTATATCGTTCCCAAAAGAGCAACTCTCTGCTTGGTAGTGACAAATCTATACATTGCAAAATTTCATTGCTTCTGAAAAGCATCACAGAATATTGTTTATCAACAATTCGGCTCTCCGCCAATGCAGTTTCAATACTACCAGCCAAATATAAAGAAGGATATCCTAGGATGCTATACCGATAACTACCACAACTGTTTCTTAACTCAAAAGGAGTATGAAACAATTCTTTCTGCGCACTTAGATTTCGTTCACTACGCACACGATAAAGAGGCCCTAGGTATTGGATTTGAGGAAGAATCATCAATAAATGAAAATTCTTACTAACAAAGGTATGCTCCAATATCCTATAAGCCATATTTGGAGACCCATCAAAATATGCACTTAGCGAATTTGTAATTGAATCCATGAGCATTTTACATTCTTCAACCAAATCAAAATCGACCAATGGTCCACCATTATGTTTTATGTATGCTCTCATACTAATGTTGACAAACTCCCAGGTATTAGAATCTATATTTTCTAAACACTGGAGATATCGTTGAAAAAAGTCTTTATAGAAATCAATTAAGCTACCAGTATAATTAACATACTCATCAAACGGAGGAGCTAAATTTGCTATTGATTCACCAGCTAGCGCAATAGCAAAAGAATCAAAAGGCAGTCCTTTCATCCTATTCCATTTGTCCAAATCTTCTTTGCTCATTCGATGCAAAATTTGTTCAAATTCAATATCTGTCATAGTCTTATTTATTAATAATGTGCATTTTTCTCCATCCATAATGCCACACTCTAAAGAATGGTTCCCAAAGTGCCATCTCAGGATAACTACCAACAAGTCGCATAATTCGCTTCAACTTCCAAATACCATGTTTGATAGTTCCTCCATTCTTCAAATCTGCGCCACGGGTATCATATTGACCAAAGTTGCCACTTTGCATTATTTCATTCAGAAGAATTCTTCCCTCTTTCTCATCAGGCTCGCATATCATATATTCATGAGGCATCGCAAAGACCTCCTGTAATACCCACATGATTGCTGCAGAGAATTTTCCTATACCAAAGCTTTCCAATATCCGCAGCACATTATCTTCTTTCCTTTCGTCCTTCCATTTTTCAAGAACAAAGTAATAGTCCAACAACTGTCTCATACCCAATCCTTCATCAAAGTAATGACTGAAGAGATGGCTCATTTGATAAACCACATTAACAGATGTGGGAGGTACAGAAAAACCATCCTGGCACCTATTGCTCATACAGGCTTCCTTTCTACTCGCAAACCATTTCTGAATAAGATAATTACGATAAGGAGAAACCAGAAATCGTGGACGATAATGCACCTCAATTTCTATATTTGAGTTCCACAACATATCGATATGAAGATAATTGGGTCCAACTTGAGAGTTTTCTTTCCCTTTCACATAGCCAATCACCTTCTTCTGAGCATTTCCACCATTCTTAGGAGATGCCCATAAATCAATGTCACCAGGTTGACGGCGATTTCGAATTTCTTTTGGATAATTCAAAAGATTTCCTTGCCCCTTTAAAACGCAAGTGTCAAAGCCATCTTTGTCAAAAGCTTCACTCACCTCCTTGCAAGCTTTGGTCATCTCGATATTTCGCTTCTCTATCTGTAGCACAACTCCATACCATGACAACATCAAACCCTTTGGACATGAGCCAATCTTCCCCAATGCAGAAAAGCCAATACCAAGCAGTGCCTGTTTTTTGCAGAAGGAATAAAACTCTTTCCAATCCGAAAAAGTTACAGTAAGAGAGCTTCCGACCTTTACATCTATAGCAACTTGTAATAACTCAAAAAGAATCATACCATGCTCTTTTTTATATGTTTTGGTCGCCAGACGTTATAAATCCATCCTACAACTGAACACATCAAATTCTGTGGCAAAACTTTCACTATCGTTACGACCGCCTTTTGTTTCCAATTGCTCTTATCTGGGAAAAGAGGTTCATCTTTCCAAGGAGTCATAGCTCTATATCTCATGTAAAGCTGACGGTACGGGTGTTCATTACCTTCAATCCAAGGACGACCTTTGACAAAAAATCCATTAGTAAGATGTATCAGAACTGGACTATTCACAGCTTCATCGATATCTCTGTCTGTATAATATCTTATACAACGTCTCAGTTTTCTTAGATTACCATGAGTAAAAGACACCATCAGAGTATATGTATTGTATTTCGGATGTACAATCACTATTCTATTTTGAAGTAGAATATTTAGAACACTTTGCTCCATGAAGAACACATATCCATTTTTAGAGCGGACATAATTAGCAACAACGGTTTCCATATTATCTTCTCGCCACTTTTTTATATTAAAAAGCAGCATGCCACTGTTACAATATCTTGAAGTCTTATCCATATCAAACAAATCATAATAAGCTTCTGACAAACAGTCTATAACACCTGCTGCATAATTATCTCCAAAATTGAGATAATAAAAATCATGCAAACTACCATTACATAGCGTATCACAGTCTAAATAAAGTACTCTGTCTACATCATCCGGCAGCAAAGTTCCCAAGAATAATCTACAATAAGAATCAAATAGCCAAATTGATTTAATTTGTTTCAATCCCAAGCCAAACTTCTCGTTGATGTTTGGCATTGGGATAAAAACAACTTTTGAATTTGGATATTTATCAACAAGATCTTTAATTTTCTGCTGATGTTCTTTTGTGATACCATGCTCTATTATATAGAAAACAAGAGACTCTTCTTTTTGGTTATTTTCCATGATAGAAACCATTGAAACAACAAGAACTGAAGAAAATAAATCACTGCTATGGAATACGAAATTCATAAACAATTATTTTAGTATTCAACAAATATTTGAAAGCACTACAATTTAAGCCCTTCATGCTCTCTCAAAAACACTTGTGTACCAACAACATCAGCAAACTCATCAGGTATTGCAATGCGTTTTACTTTTGGATAGACTTCTATATTACCTTCATAATAAAGATCATTCAAAATTTCCACAATAGCAGATCCCATACCGCAGGACTTTTGATGTTCTTCTATCGTGATAAGGCCAGCTGGATGCGTTTTAACTATGTTTATCAGTTGTTCCTTATTTATAGGTTTAACAAAAGGAACACTATAAAGGTCATAATTCAAGTTTTCTTCGTTAATCTGGTGCAATGCAGCATCTAAGATATTACCACACGCAAAAACTGCTGTTTGATTTCCTTCACGTGTTATTATACTACAGATATCACCAATTTTTAAATCTATACTATCCTCAGAATGCACAGTCTTTTCTCCAGCTTTTCCTAAACGTATATACATTGGACCATCATATGAAGCAGATATTTTTGTAATAGCTCTTGCTTCAAGAGGATCTCCAGGAGTTGCGACAACCATATTAGGCAAGACTCGTAATGCACCGATTTCTTCGGTTGCCTGATGGGTAGCTCCCAAACTTCCATAAGCATAACCAGCTCCAACAGAAACTACTTTAACGTTGGCCTGATGATAAGCTATATCGTTACGAATTTGTTCCAAGCAACGTATAGTTGGGAAATTTCCAATAGAATAGAAATATACATTATATCCGGTCATAGCAAGACCTGCAGCAATCCCCGCCATATTTTGCTCAGCAATTCCTACATTTAAAAATCTGTCAGGAAACTCTTCTGCGAATGGTTCAATCACATGATATCCTAAATCGCCAACTAAGAGAAATATCTTTTCATTGCGGCGAGCTTCTTCAATAAGTTGATTTATAAAATTAGTTCTCATAATAATTCTTCCTTAGCCTTCATTAATTCAACATCAGTAGGAGCACTATAGTGGAACTTAAGATTGTGTTCCATAAAACTGACTCCTTTTCCTTTAACCGTATTTGCGACAATTACAGTTGGCTTACCTTTGCAGTTCTTGAAATTATCAAAAGCAGAGATGATCTGATCATAATCATGTCCATCTATCTCTACTACATTCCACATAAAACTTTTCAATTTATCTGCCAATGGGTCCAAGCATAGCACATCTTTGGTATCACCCAATGCTTGCATCTGATTCTTATCGATAATGAGGCAAAGATTATCTAGCTTATTATGAGCAGCCATCATAATAGCTTCCCAATTACTACCTTCATCCATTTCTCCATCACCAACTATACAATATACATCAAAGCCTAAACCGCTACGCTTAGAACCAAGAGCCAAGCCACAAGAAACAGGTAATCCATGACCAAGACTTCCTGTAGAAAGTTCTACACCAGGAAGGGTGTGGGATGCATGAGCAAAGAAATGGGTTCCATTTTTTGCAAAGTTATCCAAAAGTTCTTGCTTGGTAAAGAACCCCATCTCAGCTAAAATTGCATAATATAAAGAGCAGCAATGACCTTTACTCAAAATAAAACGATCACGATTAACTTCATTTTGAGTTTGGGGAGTATTATTTAGATAATTAGCATAAAGCGTAATTAAGACATCTGCCATTGACATCGCTCCTCCTGAATGAGACTCATTAGCATTATGTGCAAGTTCCAATGCTAAATATCTTGCAGACTGAGCCTTTTGAAACAATTCATTATTTTTCATTGTCATATCGTTTTAAATAATATTTTATGGTATTATCCAATTGGACTTCAAAATCCGAAGTATTTAAGTTGTATATGTTATCTCGTAACTTTGTTGTATCCCCCTCCATGTACATACATTGACCATATCTGTAAGGAAGAGAACCAAAATTAAGTTTAAAGTCTGGATTTATTCTATCACGAATATTGGTTACCAACTCTTTTAACGAAGTTGGATTATCTGAACAGATATTATAAACACCACTCTTATTATCTGCATAAATAGCCATTTCTATAGCTTTGGCACATTCACCTACATATAAATAAGCGAGTTTCTGCTCTCCTGGTGTTAGATCCATATGTGTATCATTAGAAATACTTCTTATGAGTGAAGGAATTAACCATTTATCAGCCTCGTGAGGACCGAACAAAGGAAACAACCTAAACCAATACCAATCAATATGATTGATTTCGCAAAAGCTTTTCATGATAGTTAAAGATGCAGCCTTTACCGCAGCATAAGCTGTCTTAGGGTTTACAGGATATTCCTCATCAATTTTTTCATTAAAATCCCCATATTCTGATTGCGATCCTGTACCTACGATTTTCTTACAGCCAGTTTTTAGTGCTAAATCAAGTAGCTCTTGTTGCATAGCAATATTGCTAACTTGCTTTTCCCAAACGACTCTATCTGCTGCAGCAACACCATTCCAGGCTAAGTTAAATACTATATATGGTTGGAACTCAATGAAAGCCTCCTGCCAATTATCAGAAGTATTCACCCATTTTACACGTTTTTCGTATCCATCCAATGAATCTAACTTTGAAGTAATTCTTTTTAAACAGAGTACTTCATGTCCATCATCAACAAGTGCTTTTACCAGATATGAACCGATAAACCCACTTGCACCAGTTACAAAAGCTTTCATTATCCTATGAATTTATTGATTTCCTCCACACAGAGGTCATATACATTTTCTGTCTTGTATCTCTTATACCAGTCAGAAGTGAGCATGGCACACTGCTTGGCATTCAGTCTTGGTTTCCAACCCAGACGAGTCTTTGCCTTATTGATATTGAGCATCAAAAGATTTGCCTCATGGAGAGCATTCGGATCAGAAACGTCCTTCAACTCACCAAAGCCGAAATTCTCAACGATGGCAGAAGCCACTTCCCAAACGGTCAATACACTATCTGCTTCCGGACCAAAGTTCCATCCTTCACAGTAACCTGTAGGATCATTCCACATTTTCTGAGCCAAGAGCATATAACCAGACAATGGTTCCAACACATGCTCCCATGGTCGAACAGCCTTTGGAGAACGGATATCTATCACCTTGGTTGTTTCCAATGCTCGAATACAATCAGGTATAATGCGGTCTTTAGCCCAGTCTCCACCACCGATTACGTTACCGGCTCTAACAGATGCAAGACTCACGGTATGCTTCTTTCCATAGTCAGCAGGATTAAAGAAAGAGCGTCTCCATGACTGTATAGCCACCTCACAAGCACCCTTAGAAGAACTGTATGGATCATAACCACCAAATGGGTCGGTCTCAACATATCCTTCCAATTGCTCATTGTTATCATAGCACTTGTCGGTAGTAATCATCACACCCACTTTCACACTCTTGGTAGCACGGATAGCTTCCATTATATGAATGGTTCCCATGACGTTCACTTCGTATGTCTCTACAGGAATCTCGTAGGAAAGGCGAACCAATGGCTGCGCAGCCAAGTGGAAAACAATCTCAGGCTGATATTCAGCAAAGATTTGCTTCATTTTCTCTCCGTCACGAATATCAGCACGGATGTCAGCCTTTATCTTAGAACCGATGCCCGAAAGTACAAAATTGTCACGCTCTGAATATGGGTTTAGGCCTACTCCTACGACCTCGGCACCTAATTCATGGAGCCAGATGGAAAGCCAGCTTCCTTTGAAACCAGTATGACCAGTTACAAGAACTCGCTTTCCTTTATAGAAATTATTAAAAATATCAATCATATATACCTATTATTAATAGTTCTTCATTGGAACTTCACGCTCCCAACGTTTCCAAGGAGCTTGGTTAGCTTTAAGCAAAGTCTCAAGCATATCACGTTCACGTACATTGTCCATACACTGCCAGAAACCTTCATGAATATAAGACATCAACTGACCTTCTTCAACCAACTTCACCAATGGACCTTTCTCAAACACACAGTCATCACCACTCAGATAATCGAAAATTGCAGGTTCCAATACCATGTAACCAGCGTTGATTGGAGCACCATCCGAGATATTCTTCTCTCTGAAAGACTTTACGGCATTATCACCGCCAATATTCAGCACACCCTTTTCCTGTGCCATTTTTACAGCGGTAAGAGTTGCTATCTTTCCATGACTCTTGTGAAATTCCAAAAGCTTATTGATGTCCACATCGCAGACGCCATCTCCATAAGTCATGAAGAATGGTTCATTACCCACATACTTCTGAACTCTCTTGATACGACCACCAGTCATCGTATCATACCCAGTATCTACCACAGTTACTTTCCAAGGTTCCAACTCACTATGATGAATGGTTACTTCATTTCCACCATTACGCCAATCGAAGCTTACATCGCTCTGATGCAAGAAATAGTTAGAAAACCATTCCTTGATGTACTCCTGTTTATAACCTGCACAAATGATGAACTCATTGTGTCCAAAATAAGAATACTCTTTCATGATGTGCCATAATATTGGCATACCACCAATCTCAATCATTGGTTTTGGCTTAAATTGAGATTCTTCACTGATTCTTGTGCCGAAGCCACCGGCAAGCAAAACTACTTTCATATTGTGTTATTTTTATTAAATCATACTTTAAAAAGTATCTTTAACCCACTTTCATTTAAAAGCAAAAATACTTTTTTTTAAAATAGGAGAGAATTAGACATCATTTGATTGCTTCACAAAACTTGTCTATATAGTCAGAAGAATCAAAATTCTTTCTTACTCTTTCTATACCCTTATTGCGTAAAGTTTGATAAAGGTCTCTGTCTTCTAAAAGCAAATCAATACTTGAAGCAATTTCTCGGGATAAGTTTTCATTTCGTTCCAATACTATACCAGCATCAGCCACATATTCTGGGATACCACCAGACTTAGTGGTAATAACAGGAGTTCCACAAGCCATGGCTTCTACCATTGTCAATCCAGCAGGCTCTTCCCACATAGAAGGCAAAACTGCAATATCTGCAAGATTATATAACTCTGGTAATTTATCATGCTCGACATATCCTGTAAAATGAATTCTTCCTTGATATTTTTCTCCTAACTTTATTAGTTTATCTGCATAAGGAGATTTTTCCTGAAGAGCCATAGCCATATCGCCTACAACCAATAGTTCCACATGATTATGCTTGATATAATCGAATGCCTCCAAAACCTTATCAATACCCTTTTCCCAGGTTATTCGTCCAGCAAATAGCAAAACTCGACTATCAACATCAATACCATAGTCGGCCTTATTTACTTTCAACTTTTCCCGTTCTATAGGTCTAAACAAAGATGTATCAATACAATTGAACAATATTTTTGTACGTATTTGAGAGACAGGTCCAATAGGACTATCTTCACTCATAATATCATTCACCATATACTGACTGATACAAAGAAACTTTGTACACTTATTCAAAGCATCCATACACTTAGCATTAGTTCGAGGAAGATTGTGGAGATGATGGAAATATTTGCCATTATACCCACTCCATTTTATCATCCAAACCTGTGGGATATTATGCTCTAAGACTACGGCGTCAAAATTTAGCTTTTTGATTATACGAGAAGATTTAAAAGTATAATATAGTAATGATACCAGACTTTTAAATGAAGTAGCCTTTAGATTGGTGAATTTGGAAACCATGGAAAAAAGTATTTTATCCATCAACTTAACAATCCAAGGTACTTTTATCCAAATGAAATGAACATTAGGATACTTCTTAGATGACTCAAAGGCTTTATTGTCGAAATATGAAACAAGAGTCATATCAACAAGCTGCTTTTTATTGTTACCTTCGACTAAAAGTTCTACCAAGGTAGAAACAGCACCTCCTTTCGAGGCTGGTACAGGATAACAGCCGTTACTATCTGCTACAAATATAACAACCTTTTTCATTCTTTAAAATGTTTATTCATTAACCCAATACCTAAAATCATATAGACAATAAAAAATGCATTACTATCCCAAAACTTTTATACATAACATTTTCTATTTGCTACAGTTTGTTAAAAAGTACCGCCATTTTCAAAGAACAAGTTCCCAATATTGAATCACGAACAAATTGAAAAGAAAAAAGTAAACTCAATTTGGCTTTAAAGGATTTTTTATAATACTTCAACTTTAAGATAAATTCCTTGTCAGTTTTAGATAACATATCAGCATACCCTTTCTCTAAATCCAAAAATGGTGTATAATAAACAGTACCCTCTGCAAAAAACTTTTTCAGACGTCCCTTCCAACTACCAATCATATGCCCTTCACCAGAAGCATTGTTACCATGAGATATATGATAAAAATGAGGTATATTATCGTAAATTACTTCGCCAAAAAGATAACACAATAAGCCACACCAAAAATCATGAGCTATTTTCTCTCTAGGAATATATTTAGTAACAAGTTGTCTTGCGTTCTCATTCATAATAATTGAACACCCCTGAGCATATTCCTGAATCAGCGCATTCTGACGATTTAACGGTCTTGGCGTTCTTCTAACCTGATGAGCCAATGGTTTCAAATCTTCTGTAACAGAAATCTTATTACAATGATACATACAAGGTTTATTTTTAGGACCTTCTTTCTCTAGCATTTTTATGCCAGAAATCAATTTATCCTCAAACCATATATCATCTTGATCTGCAAAAGCATAATAATCAGCTTGTGGTGCATCTTTTAGTGCCAATAAAAAACTACGCTCCCAACCAACATTTTCCCCTTCTTCTACTATCAACATTCCCGAAGTTGAAGTATAACTTTTTAACCTTTGCAATGTATCGTCTGTTGATCCATCATCACGCACATAGCACACAATTTTCACACCCTTCTGTCGAAAGATGGAATCAAGTTGTGCTTCTATATATTTACTACCATTATAGGTAGACATAATTACAGTTATTGTTCTTATATAATCCATAAAAAACTATTAACTTAACTATCTAGAAAATAAAATCGATTAATTCTATAAAGACTCATAAAACTTTTTAAAACATAACTTATGTTTCAATGGAATATAATATTTATAATAAGCATTTAGAGCACGCTGTACAATATAAGTATGCTTCCAAGGACGTACACTACATCTAACATCATTGCTATTACGAGCCCATTCGTTCTCTGGCAATAAATAAGCAAAAGGAATATTATATTTCCATAGAGTATAACTATATCCTAATTGGTCTCGCTTGGAATAATTCAAACGCAACCTCCACCATTCATTACATTGTTTGATAATGAGAGGGGCATTATGTTGACGAAATATAACATTAGCCTCATACATTCCAAAGTGACGTGGAAAACCATCTTGCTTGTAATAGCTCAACTGTCTTCTAATGGCATCAATATTTTTATCGACTCCACTAATCCATACACGATATCCTTCTTCATAGAGACAATCACGGAATTGATGCTTCACACCTGCTAGCAAAACTTCTTTTTTTAATAGTTCTTCGATACGCTTAAATATATAAGGAGTCAATATATTGATGTTAGCATCAACATAAAGGCTGATATCATATTCTGCCAGTACCTCATGTGGCTGCAACTTTGGGTATCTAGACAGTAACTGCTTATCATCAGAAGGAAAATCAATCTTTCTGATAGACCAAATTCCAATTTTCTTCTTATCTCCAAAGTCATTAGAGAAACATATATAATCATATTCTGGATTCACATACTTATGTTGCTCAAGAGCATCATAATTGCCCGTAAGGGCTGTATAAACAACTTTTTTCATTATCATTTAGCTATCTAATTGTTGAAATGTACTTAAATCTCTGTTTTTTTTACAAAAATAATAACAAGAACCTATAAACATAAAAACAGATATATTTAAAAAGTCATTATATCTGAAACTAACAATCATAGAAATAAGAATACCCAGTATATAATAATATTCCACAATATTGGTTGATTTCCATATTAGTTTCACATTTCTGACTAATGTAATAAACAATATATATATGACAGGAGCACCATATAACAATCCGCCATTTACCAAAAGATCAAAATATGTGTTTTCACACTCTGTTACACCGGTAGGAAGCATCGGCAACAATTCATAGTTTCCCAAGCCTATACCTACTATTGGATTCTCTAAGAATAGCTTTGTACAATATATATCTATTAGTTCTCGTGAATCATAGGTTCCCATATCAAATTTATCTGTATAAACAGGTATAACATCACTACCTACAACTTGATTAAGAGCTACAATAAAAGTATGAGGTATATATTCTGTAGGATTAGAAAATATTAATACTCCATATACGATTAATAGAGGAATCATATATCGTAAAAGTCTTTTACGTATTTGCTGCTTTGACAACACAATGAAAAAGCCTAAAAAAATTACAAATGCGAGAATACATGTTTTCGATTGAACCACAACCAAATTCACTAAAAGAATAAATACGAATATTAAAGTAGAAAAGTTCTTTATACCCTTTACCATTGAATCTATAAAAGAAAAGCAAAGAGTTAGCGAGAACCAAATTGTAAGCATTCCCTTATCAATCAACATTTCGTCTCTCATATTACTGGACATGACAGAAAAACCATTTAAGCTCAATATACTAACCGCTCCTAAGAGAGATATTATATATGCTCCTTTTTTGATAGAAGAAATGAACGTAATATTATAGTTAGAAAAACAAAACAGAGAAAAAAACAAAATCCATGCTTGTATTATGGCTTTTATTTGAGGCCCTGAAGTGATAAATTGAATGACACATAATAAAAAAAGCATAAACAATGGAATAACAGACTCCATATTAGGCTTATGAAATTTGCCCCCATATATTTTTTTTATCAGTATAAAAAGAACAAGAGACAAAATTCCCATTAATATAACTCCACCTATAGGCACAAATTGCCTAATAACAACTTCTGTGACTATCAATCCGATAATCAGTCTATTGTAAGATTTAATCCTAGTCATCTGAAACATCTTTTGTTATTTACAAGATTAATTAAGTATATATTATTGCTTCAAGTATGCCTTTCTAATAAACATACAGCAATCTTGATTACAAAGATATGCTTTTTTCTCTTCATAAGACATCTTTTTGGTATCTGTATTATATGGTAGGTTTTTATCTATATACTGCTCAATAGATTGCAATATCCTAGCAGGATTCCCCCCTATAACAACATTGTCTGGTACAGATTTACAAACAACAGAACCAGCTGCTACGAGGACATTATTACCTATAGAAACACCCGGCATAATTAAAGCATTGTTTCCTATATAGACATTATTTCCAATTTTTACTTTACCAAAAACGTCAAATTTAGGATATTTATAACGAGCGACTTTTGCCCCCCCATGTGTAAAAATCTTCACACCTGCTGTTATCTGACAGTCATTCCCTATTTCTATCAAATACGGCTCTGCACTAGACCAAAAAAAGTCAAAAAACTCATTATTCTCACCAAATTTAACACCAACTTCTTTAGCCCTTTTTAAAGGATTTTTTTGATTATTAAAAAAAGCACTTAATCTATTAAATATTTTCCCAACCATATAATTACAAGTTATAAAAAGCTTTTTATTTTACATATAAAACTCCAAATACGTACATCAATTCTATGTGACAACTTACAATGAGTTTTTCTCCATATACGCAAATATCGTATAGGATATATTTTATTTAGAACTATTCGATTGCTAGATTCTTGATAAAAAAGTATATTTAGTTTTTTTAATTCATCATCAAACTCTACTAAAGAGGAACTTGTGTCTGGACATATTAACAAGTCAAAATAAAAAATGTCATGGAGTTTTTTAAGCATTTTTTCTTTCAACCATTTATCTTTCGCATCAGAAAAGCAAAGATGATTATAAGTCTTAAGTATATCAAGGAAAACCTTACGATACATCCAGCTATTCTTCTTTCGAACCTGAATATCTACAGTTTGTCCTTCTCTACCGACGGAATATTCATATATAGGAACATTATAATAAATTGCCGTTTTCATCCAAACGATTGGAGCAAACACCCATTGCTGATCCGTATAAGAAATACCTTCTGTTTGAACATAATTATGCATTTTCAAAATTTCAGTTCTATATGTAACACAATGCATTTCTGGAAAAATATTATAAGAAATAAAATCAATCTCTTTTTTTTCAGGAACAATAAATGCCCATCTATTTATTATTTTCTCTTCAACAACAACATCAGTTACAGTCAAGACCATATCAGAATCATTATTCAAAAGAAAATCTATATAACCAGGAAAATTAATGCTATTAAACTTATCATCCGCATCCAATATCTTGATATACTTACCTGAAGCCTCCTTCAAACCTCGATTTATACAGGAGCCATAATTACCATTCTCTTTATCAATCACTCTAAAAGTATCAGGATACTTATCTTGATACTCATGGGCTATGGCAGAGGAATTATCCTTGCTGCCATCATTGATGACGAGCACTTCCAGTTGTTTCATCTGTTTCTCTGGTACAATCAATGAATCAAGACATCTACGAAGATAGTCTTGCATATTGTACGTAGGAATCACTATAGTTAATATCTTTTTCATACTAAATTTTTACAAACTTTTAAAAGGCAGGGGGCATGCAAATAGCAGAAAAATAGCTCATAATGAAACGCCATTGCAATCCACCTACCAAAAACTTAAAATTTTTCCAGCACCTTCTCGATAATTGGAGCCATGTCATAATACTTATATTCAGCTAATCTGCCTCCGAAGATAACCTTATCCTCTTTATCAGCCAATGCTTTGTACTTAGCATACAACTCAGAATTCAGTTTGTCGTTCACAGGATAATATGGCTCCATACCATCCTTCCACTCGGTTGAAAATTCCTTGGAGATAACGGTCTTTGGACAATCGTACACCTCCAGACCAAACATCTCGAAGTGCTTGTGCTCAATAACACGAGTGTAAGGAACTTCACGCTCTGTATAGTTCACAACTGCATTGCCCTGATAATTTGGTTTATCAATAATCTCTGTCTCAAAGCGTACTGTACGATAGTTTAGCTTGCCAAACTGATAATTATAGAATTCATCTATTTTGCCAGTGAACACTATCTTGTCGGCGATACCCTCCCAATAAGAGCGGTTTTCAAAGAAATCTACATTCGTTTTCGTCTCTACTCCTTCAAGCAAGCCATCAATGAGTTTGTTATAACCACCAACAGGGATTCCCTGGTACTTATCATTGAAGTAGTTATTATCGAAGATGAGACGAACTGGCAAGCGCTTGATAATGAAAGCAGGAAGTTCTGTACATTTTCTTCCCCACTGCTTCTCAGTATACCCCTTGATAAGTTTTTCGTAAATGTCTTTTCCTATCAATACCTGAGCCTGCTCCTCCAGGTTACGTGGTTCTGTTACGCCATCTGCTTTCATACGAGCAACAGCTTCCGCCTTCTGCTCATCAATCTTAGCCTGAGCTTCTTCAGGTGTAGTTACACCCCACATCTGATAGAAGGTGTTCATATTGAAAGGCAGATTATAGAGCTTGCCCTTATAGTTAGCTACTGGTGAATTGGTATAGCGGTTGAACTCAACGATAGAGTTTACAAAGTCCCACACCTTCTTATTGGATGTATGAAAGATGTGAGCACCATACTTATGTACGTTGATACCTTCGATATTCTCACAATAAATGTTACCACCTAAGTGAGAACGCTTATCAATAACTAAACACTTCTCACCCTGCTTATGGGCAAGATGTGCGAAAGTGGCTCCGAAAAGACCGGAGCCTACTATTAAGTAATCATAATGTTGGAAGTTCATATTAATATCGGTTATATTTTTTACTAAATTCGGAAAATTCTATCCATATAAGGTAATTTCATAATCAACCATGAGATTATAACTGTAAGTATTGCGACAATTATCCAAAAGAGGGGTGCCGTATAATCACTTATTGAATAAATGTATTGTTCAAACTTACCCATTGTCTTGCCTATTATAAAGATGTGAAACGTGTAACAAGGAAGGAACAATTTGCCCCCCCACAAACGAATTGCAACTTGCTATCATCAATCTTGACTGCATAAACAAAGAAGAAGAAACTTAATAGCATAACTGGTAGTGAACAGTAGAAATACTCACAATACACCGTTGGCATCAGTGGAATAAGTTCATACTGGAAAAGGTAATTGAATATAAAAAGTACAAGAACCAATGCCAGGCTAGACTTCACTGTATATCGTCTTAAAATGCCTCCAAGATTGAAATAAAAAATCCAGTTCCATAAACGAAATGTCTGTATGGTATTCTCTTCTATTTCATAACCATAAAAGTTAGACAGAAATATACAATTAGACACAATCCCTAAGACTATCGTTCCCAACAAGAACGCTTTAGGATATTTCACATATAGCTTATGTTGCATCGGAAGAAGAGCATATAATATCATCATAGCTCCAAAATACCAATATATTCCCAAGTTCCCTTTTTGAATCAAGCTGCCAGCCGTAAACCACCAAAAGGATTCTCCATGACGCATACCTGTCAACAGCCAGAAAGTAATTGTCATGATTGCAACAAAACGCAAAATGCCAACTATTTTATGAGCCGAATAATGATAATCCACACTCTGTTTGCCATAAAGCAAATAGCCACTTGTCATAAAGAACAGAGGTATAGAAACCACTGCTGTCATATACAAGAACTGAGCCAAAGGATTCTCATAAAAATTCATTTCTGTATGAAGGCAAATCACACCAAACATAGCAAATAGCTTGATGAAATCAAGCGATAACAATCTTTGTCCCATTTATTTTTTCTTTATTTTTGATAAGATCTGTATCAACATATCATCCTTGCAAATACATAGGATAATAAAATATGTCAAGACACCACAACAACCCTGAACCAAAAGGGTTGTTAACGTAGGTAACTGCAAGAGGCTTATGCCATATAAGGCGAAAGCCATCACAATGCAACCCAATGCATAAGTGAGATGCGATTTCTTAAAATATATTATAGGTATATATTTGCGACCAATGAAATACATAGAAACAGTCGTGGCTACCTCCGCTCCCAAATAAGCAATTGATGTACCTATATAAGAGAAGAACGGAATCAAACACAGGTTGAGAATCAAATCAGCAACTGCTCCTATGCCGCAACACAAAGTCACGATATTGATTTTTCCCTTAGGAAACAAAACTTGAATGCCAAAGACATTAGATATTGCTACCATTAATATAATAGGTGCTATAATCTGCGATGGCAAAATGGAGTGTTCAAACTTGACACCACACAATGCAGTGATGAGACTTGGCGCACAGAAGATGAGACCTATCGTCATCGGTAGTGCTATCGCCAAAGTGAAATCGTATGATTTTTGAATCAAACGATTGAATTCATCTTCCTTATTCTCTGCTATCAGATGAGAAGCTCGTGGCATCATGACAGAACCAAGGCAGGCTGACATTGTCAACAACATTTGCATCACCTTGGTAGCTGCAGCAAAATATCCTACCACCAATGCATTCTTCAGAAATCCTAGCAATACCGTATTGAGTTGGAGATAAATACTGGTAACTACAGAGAATGAGAAGACTTTCAATACAGGTTTGACATGTCGCTTGATATGAAGTTCTGAGAAGATGATATTCTCGCGATGGATGTACTTACGAAGACGGAAGAAGTTGAAGATATTTCCACCTAAGACTCCAAAGACGGTATAACAACCATAGTAGAGCAAATCCGTCTTACTCTTCACAAAGATGAACAAGAGGACAACCGAGACCGTCTTAATGATGAGTCCTCGAATGGTGATATACTTAAAATCCTCTATTCCCTGATAAAACCATTCACAGCCGATAGCCGTAAAAAAGATGGTAAGGCTCAGAATCAAGAACAATGGTATGTTGACTTGAATCTGCGGAACAGTCAAACAAAGGATGGCGACTATAGCGTATCCCACCAATGTCAGCATCGAATGCAACAACAGAATCTCCATTGCCGTTCGATTCATCTGTACCACATCACTTCTATCTCTTGCTATCTCTCTGATGGCATACATCGGTATGCCTAAGCAAGTGAACAAGGAGATATAGCTGATGATGGACTGGAAGAAATTGATCTGTCCGATACCATCTGCCTCTATCACTCGGCAAACATAAGGAAAAGTTATCAATGGGAACAGCATCTGAGTTCCCGTATTGATAAGGTTGAGTATATAATTAACTTTTACTGATTGTGCCATTAGTATAAATCTACATTGATATCAAATGGTGAATCAAAGTCTTTCAGCATTGCATGCTTCGTATCTTTCTCTGAGAGAATAGCATGCTCTGTAGGAATCTTCCAATCGATACCAAGGGAATCATCGAGGATACTGATGCCTCCATCGGCCTCTGGATGATAGAAGTTATCACACTTGTATTGGAAGACTGCTGTTTCTGAGAGAACTGCGAAGCCATGGGCAAAACCCTTTGGGATGAAGAACTGGACATGATTGTCTTCGGTCAGTTCTACAGCCACATGCTTGCCATAGGTTGGTGATCCTTTGCGGATATCTACAGCTACATCAAGGACTCTACCTTTTACGCAACGCACCAACTTGCTCTGTGTATATGGTGGGCGTTGGAAGTGTAGGCCTCGCATTACGCCATAGCTGCTCATAGACTCGTTGTCCTGGCAAAAGTGAACACTGTGTCCCAGGATTGGGGCAACCTTCTCTTCAAACTCTCGCTCGCTGAAGCTCTCGAAAAAGTAGCCACGAGAGTCGCGGAAGAGGCGTGGCTCTATAATGAGTACGCCTTCAATATTTGTTTTGATTATATTCATTGGTTTCTAATATTCTAAAATGACACAATCGCCAGAAAAGGAAACATAACCATCTACAGTGACGAATTAATATTTTCTAACGTATGTAGATACAAATCTGTTCTCTCTATCGAATTTGTTATTTCAAAATTATCGGTAAAACTTTTAAGTTCACTTGGCTCAACAAGACATTTTCTGACAATGCAACTTTTAACCAAGTACTCATAACATGGCATAAAAGTATGAGTTCCTCCTTTCCAATATTCATTGCCTGCAGCTGTCAAAATATCTACTTCATCAGTAAATCTGACTAAATCAAGGAGGTTATCAAGCTTATTCATATCACCACGATGATAGATAGCATGGCAATCAACCCCTACTTCATAAACATAACCACCATATTTTCTAAAGAAATTCAATGCTGCGGAAAGCTCGAAGAATAAGAACAAGCAATCCTTCCTCTCAGGGATCTGATCTGGACGATTAGCGTTAAGTATATTTTCTACTCTCATTGACTCTTCGTCCATATATTGTTCAAAAATCGTTTGAGGTTGAATCTCTGCCCCGACCTCAAAATATCTTTTATCTACTCGATATAAATACATAAGCGTTTTATCTCCTAAAATTATTATTTTTCAATCTACAACTCATCTATTCCCTTAGTAAGCATTCAACCCCTATGACAAAATAACTCTATCCCGAGTGTTTACTGGGAGGATGCAGAGTATTTTAAGAATTTGAACATTTTCGTTTTTTTTAACAGGCTTAACTAAAAGTTCCTCTGTTATCAAGGCATAATGCTTAATATCACCAATAAAGCATCCCCCACGATTTTATAATCGAGAGCATTTGCTCTAAAAGTTCTTTATCTGGCATCAGATGCCTATTTGTATAAATCTACATTGATGTCGAATGGACTATCAAAGTCTTTCAGCATAGCATGTTTTGTATCTTTCTCAGAGAGGTTAGCATGCTCTGTTGGGATTTTCCAATCAATACCGAGGCTATCATCAAGGATAGAAATACCTCCATCTGCCTCTGGATGATAGAAATTGTCGCACTTGTATTGGAAGACTGCAGTCTCTGAAAGAACAGCAAAACCATGAGCAAAGCCCTTTGGGATGAAGAACTGGACATGATTGTCTTCTGTCAGTTCCACAGCCACATGTTTGCCGTAGGTTGGTGAGCCTTTGCGAATATCCACTGCTACATCAAGTACTCTACCTTTTACGCAGCGTACCAACTTGCTCTGGGTATAAGGTGGGCGCTGGAAGTGCAGGCCTCGCATTACGCCATAGCTGCTCATAGACTCGTTGTCCTGGCAAAAGTGAACACTGTGTCCCAGGATTGGGGCAACCTTCTCTTCAAACTCTCGCTCGCTGAAGCTCTCGAAAAAGTAGCCACGAGAGTCACGGAAGAGGCGTGGCTCTATAATGAGTACGCCATCTATATCTGTTTTTACTATATTCATTGTTTCTAATATTCTAAATTCTTTTTTAGTGTTTGTTCTTTCTCTTCAAGTATTGAAAGGAGATACTTGCCATAGTCATTCTTCAACATAGGCTGTGCATTCTCTCTCAACTGTTCTGCAGTAATCCAACCTTGGCGGTATGCGATACCTTCCAAACAAGCTACCTTCAAACCCTGGCGTTTCTCCAAGACTTCGATAAAGGTAGATGCCTCTGAAAGGGAATCATGGGTTCCGGTATCAAGCCAGGCGAATCCTCTTGCCATGGTCTGTACCTTCAGCTGCTTATCCTTCAAGAACTCCTGATTAACGGTGGTAATTTCCAACTCACCACGAGCGGATGGCTTGATATGCTTAGCTACATCTACCACCTTGTTAGGATAGAAGTATAAACCTACCACTGCATAGTTGCTCTTTGGATGCTGAGGCTTCTCTTCAATGCTCAGGCAATTGCCTTGCTCATCAAACTCAGCAACTCCATATCGTTCCGGATCACTTACACGATAGCCAAAAACGGTAGCCTTGTTATTCTGCTCTGCATCTACTACTGCCTGATGAAGCATTTGGTTCAATCCTGCACCATAGAAGATATTATCGCCTAATACGAGGCAAGCAGCCTCATCGCCAATGAATTTCTCACCGATAATGAAGGCCTGTGCCAAGCCATCTGGTGATGGCTGCTCTGCATACTCGAACTTCACACCTAACTGGCTTCCATCGCCTAAAAGGCGTTTGAAACCTGGTAAATCAAATGGTGTTGAAATAATGAGTATCTCACGGATACCTGCCAACATCAATACTGATATTGGGTAATATATCATCGGTTTATCGAAGATTGGTATCAGCTGCTTGCTGATACCCTTTGTGATAGGGTACAAGCGTGTACCGCTTCCACCTGCTAATACGATTCCTTTCATATCATTATTATTTATTGATCAATAACATGTTTCGATAACCTACCCGTCCTTCTTTACCATTAAAGAAGGAGTTTTTTCTACCTCTCCGTCTCTCCTGCAAGGAGAGCTCCACTTTCTCCCCAAGCCCCTCTTCCTCAGGAAGCGGGGATGTAACCGCCCTACTCTGTGCTCAGAACCGCTACGCTCTAAGGTTGGCGGACCATCAAAGGTCTTCGCCATATTGTGCGGGATGGGACCGTCTGACTATTAAACCTCTTCTTATTACATGTTATTACGTGCTAACCACATGTTTTACACTTAGCTGTAATCACGTTTTTAAAAAAGAATCATTCTAGTTATATTATCTGTCTCCAAATATTAATATTCTTTTGTTCCTGCTTTAAATTTTCAATTTCTTCCTTATCGTTTAACTCCAAATCCTTATGCACATTTTTACGTATAAATGCTGTTTGTTTGCGATATGCTAAAGAAAAAAGAAGAGCAAAAAATATCAAATAACAAATAATTGCTATAGGATGCAGATACTTGTCATGCAACCACTCGATCTGATCAATAAGATACAATAAGGATAAGCTAAAAAATGTAGCTACTAATGTACGATAAGTATTGTTCTCCAGAACAAGCAATTCTATTTTTGAATCTTTTGATTGAGCATCCAAATAATTCGTATACCTGGCATAAATTACCCAAACCAGTTTTTTAAAAATAGGTTCGATTATAATAGAACCAACCCTACTCAATATCATACCAGTAATGTAATATACAAACAACCTATACATTATATCTTCTGGAGCTATTTTAAAAGTCATTGTTTGATCAACGACAAAATGAAAGACTATTCCAGGAAAGAAATAATTGAACAATTGGTATGATGAAATCTTTTCAACTATCTTAGTAATCATTTCTGCCATAAATCTAGATAATATAGAGGTTTTCTGGAGTTTCTCCATATAAGAAACACCAGAAAACCATTTTTTATTTTAATTCTTTCTTAGATGTACTATGAGGAGCTTCTGGACCTAGCCATTCTCCTGTTCGCAGCCAATACTCATAGAAGTAAATCCAAGCTGCCGTCCATGGAACTATTTCCTTTGCTATCAATTTGTTTTTCGTCCACCGATAATTATCAGGATGATATAAGCAAAGATGTTTGCCCTCCGGATAAACATGAGGTGGATTTTCAACCAATTTAGGACTTAGCACTGTCACATAAGGCGACAAATGACCTCTATACTTTATCTTTATTTTATACTCTGGTAAACCATCACGAACCCGCAATGTGCCTACAAAACTTAATTCTGCATCTGTTTGCACTGCCTGAAAACCTGGGTAAAGAGTTCTCATTGCATTTATTTGTCTTGCAACATTCGGATTATGCTTAAAGCACTTGCTATTATTCTTTACCATAGAAACCTCCCGAAGCAGCAATAGCTTTACCTACACTTAAAGATAATGCACCTGTCTTAGCAATTTTCAATGCTCCAGACTTTAAAGCTTCTGCAAATCCCTTTGCCTCTTTTTCGCTCATATTTGCCGTTCTATCTTGAACTCCAGAATCGGTAACTACTAGGACTATAGGCTGAGATATGTCATTTTCTACACAATGTATTGCAGTATTTAGAAAATTTGACTTTCGTTTGAGACGCTTCTTGTATTCAACTTTAGCTTCATAATGAGGTGGGTTCGGCTTTTCATTCTTAATCTCATTGGAAGAAGCAATTATAAGACCATCATCATCTCTCCTTTTTGCAAGAATATCTTCTGCCGACTGCAAAACATGTTCTTTATCTTCCGTGTCATTAAAGAATGTCCAAGAGCAATGATGCGGTGTCTGAAATACATCCCATGCCAATTTCTCCCCATCTTGATTATTGTCCAAAATATGCTGCCATACTTGATGCTCTGCATCACCACCAACGAGCATCTTTGTAATATCAGGCTTACCCTTTAAACTAAAAGCAAACTGAAGCACTATAGAAACAGCATTCTTATCACTTTCTTCTTTAGCTTCTTCAACATCCTCCTTGAAAGGTGCATGAATAAAGATTTCAAGCCAAGACAAAGATTCACCATTAACCTCTTTTACTAAGGTTCCTGGGATATATCCATATCTGCTGTCAAATTCCTTATCTTTGTCGTAACCGATTATACGCAGATAATTTCCATACTCACCCGTATATTGATTATCTTGATCATACAGTGTCCTCCTTCTCTTAGCTTCCTTGCGAATATCAGCAGCAGAGTCACAAACATCATTCTTTAAGGCATATGGTGTAACCCATAACTCTCCTATAATGATAAGTTCATTTTGATCATCATTGTAATCTTCAGGCTTTCCATGATAAAAATGATCTCCAAAACCAATACAATGATCATCATGCGGATGGGTACTCACATAAAGATCGACAAACGGGTGATTATCTGAATCACGCTTTAATTCTTTCAACAAGTCTGCTTTTACATCATAACAAACTTGTTTACCATCTTCATCAAATGCATCTTTTATCTGACAATCAATAATAATTGTCTTTCCATTACTTAACTTGATAAGCGTGCAATCAGCATTACCTACTGGATAGAATTTAATTTTATGTTCCATACTTTTAAAATATTAATTAATAATGCAAAAGTACTCCTTAACATTGCAGGCTTACTTCATTGTTTCTAGAATTTATATGTCAGTATTGATTTTTATGATGGTTTTTGCTCGATTTACAAGATTATCCTTCAAATCTTGTGGTTCAAGTATCTCACAATTATCTGCATAAGACATCATTATCGTCTCGAACTCATAATTCGGTATCAAGTCTAAAGAGAAGATAGTATATTCTTCGTGTCGTTCAACTACCCGCTGTGAATGATGAATAGGCTTTGTCTCTATATAAGAAGAGGTGGGTGGATATGCCTTGATGACAATATGGCTGCAAGATTCATTGAACTTTAGTGATACTCCTACTATATCCTTGAAACAAGCGTCAATATCTCCTTCATACGGTTCATAGGATTCTTTCTCCAATACCTTGTAATCATCAATTCTGTCCAATGGTATAACAACCAGCGGTAACTTTTCAGACTTGGCAGGTTCCTTGCCCACCAAGAACCACCTATTATTATATTGGCGCAATTGATAAGGATGTACCAGACGTTCCCAAGCTTCACCAGTAAACTTATGATATTGAAGCGATACCACCTGATGACTCGCTATTGTTTCATACAATCGGGAAAAATAATTCAGTCCACGCAAATCTTCGTTCTGCGAGAAGCTAACGTATGATTGTTGACCATTATCTAAATTGAAAGTTGATTTCATCTGAGCAATAGTGGCTTCCAACCATTCGTGATTTGGCAAACCTTTGAATCGAGACAACATACTAATGGTATCAGAAAGTAATTCTGCCTCCTGCTGACTCATAGGTAAATTCTTTATCGAAAAATTGGGATCGGAATAACGATAATAAACTTTATGACCTTCTCGCTTTGTTACCAAAGGGATAGCCCCGCCTGCCTTTCGTTGCATAAAGCTAATATCTGCACGAACTTGTCGCTCTGTAACGGAAGAACCATCATAATAAAAAAGCTCTTCATTACAGGCTTTTACCAGGTCATCGATAAAATATTTCTTTCTCCTATCACGAAAGCATCGGTCCAAAACCATATATCTGATATTGGCATTCTTTCCCTGAGCCATAAGCTAATTCTATTTAATTTTTGCGATTAATCTTTGTAAAATTCACAGGTGGAAGTATAACACTTCCCAATCCAGCCTTTAATGCGATATTGGCAATATGCTCACGAACAAAAGGAAAAATGATGGCAGCACCATTAATTCTACCAAACTGTTCATTGTCTGATATTTGAGAATTACCAGTTCTCTTAAAAACTCCAACAAAAGATACCACTATCTTGTATTGCTCTTCATCTTTAAGCTTATTCGTTACAGTGGTAGTAAGCTTAACGTTTACAGTATTATCCCTTGAACCAACACCTGTTTCAAAAGATACTTCCTGCTCCGATTCACTAAAGTTTATTTTTCCTTTGCGGGTAAAACTAGATTCTGTGAGCAGAATACTCTCTACATTAAATCCAGATTGCTTGTCCTTAATATTGTCCATCATATTTAAGCTGCTTGTAATAAACTGTCATCAAATGACATTACGATTTCCTTATTATTTAACACGATTTTATCCTTATACTCGTTACTGGTATAATCCAAGTCAAGTGATTCTATTTCAACTGCAGTATAAGTATCATAGAATTCCGGTGACATCGTATTAAAATCAACAGAATTCTCCTTATAAGTATCTACGTCCTCAGAAGATTCATTTATGGTGATGTGATCATCCAACCTCAAACCACCTTGGGCATAGTCTGAACCTTGAATACTCCAATCAATATGCTCAATTCCAACATAAGCATCTTCTGAGATAAAAGAAATATCCTCATAAGGGATTGCGTCGTAAGCACGTTCAAAGAAATCACATTCCCATATAGCAAACTCATCACTATCAAACACTACCTGTGGTAATACTTCAATCGTATGTAAGTTTGCCAATTGGTCGTACTCATAATTGACTTTTACATTCTTGAAAGTTTTGACAAATTCCGTCAATTGTACTTTCAAATAATCAAACGCTACCATATCTAAAATGTTTTAATATATTTCTAACATCCTGTGCTAACTCAATTGCTTGATTACTTTGTGTAGAAGTAATATCAACTTCTTCATAATCAGCTTTAGTTCTCAACTTTTTCAACTGACCTATTTTGTTAGCAAATTCCACGACTTTTTTCTTATCCATGATAGAAGTACAAGCCTGTGTCATTCGCTTACGAACATACCCAATCATAATTTCATGTGAGCCATGAAGCGTTGAATCAACATCATTCTTCATTTCATTCTCATTATTGATGCCAAACTTCTTATAACAAAGATGCTTCATGAGAAGAAGGCAACTATAATAAGCACTATGAGGAACTACTAAAAAATAGCATTTATTAGTATCGTTGTTAATATCCTCAGCAGCACTCATAAACAAGTCTGACTTATTTGTATATATGCTCATCATAAGCTAAATATTATACTTGTCCGAGATTTGGTGGCAAAGTTATCATTTAACATTGCAAACATACTTCATTCTTTAAAATATATATATGTTGAAAGCACCCTCAATACAAGCTAAAGATACTTTTGCTCTTGTATCACCTGTTTGTTCAATAGTAAATCACCGTTAGAACGTAACTACTGATTTTCAGCAGTTAGCACATCCAACATTTTTCAAAAAAACATATTATTAATTGGTATTGCCAAAGCTACCTATTAGGCAGCCTTGACATTCACCTTTTTGTTCGAGTTATAATTACATGGGATTAAGGACATGAAAACCATTTTCAGCTACATATCCTTCACTTTTTGCCATGGCTTCGCCGTCGTCCCCTGCAATAGTGGACGTAACCTGTGAGTGTATATTTGTCTCTTTCATCATGCGAATCAAGTTCGTTTTTTGATGACGTTCATCTGAATCTCGATATAAGAGACACAGAATCTCCTTGCAAAAATACGAAAATTGTTGGAAACTAGCAAATTATGCGTGTTAAAAAATTAATATCATTCTACGAAAATCAACATTATTTTACTATTCTTTTCGTACATAATTTCCTAAGTCGTTGATTGAACGAAAGTTTTCGGTTTTTCTGTATCTCTCATGTAAAGATTCAGGAAAAATGGTTCATTTTGGTTCATTTTACAAAATCCCTCTTTTTATTCTTTTTTGTGGCTTATAGGGCTGCCAGAATTTTGGCGTTGGCATCATCTACTTCTGAGCTTTTGATGGAATTGAGATAGATTTGCGTGGTGCCTTCTCCATCTTTCGTTTGGTTGCAACCTTTGTGATGATGACAGATACTCCTGATACATCCTAACCAAGCCTTCCCTTCTCAGAAAGGAAGGATGTAACCGCCCTCCGGTGCTCGGAACCGCTACGCTATAAGGTTGACGGGGCATCAAAGCCCTCGCCAAATTGTGCGGGATGGGACCGCCTGGGTATAACTTGCTATAATTTGCTATAGCTTGCTGATTGGGGGTGCATGGGGGGCGGCTTACTGGTTGAGACCACCATTTTTGTTCCCCACCGCAGTATCGCTCTGCGCTTGTCACCACTCGAATGGGGATATTTTTTAACATTCTGCCTTTTACAGGCGCGAAATAAAATCATCTGCTGTATGTTCTGTTACAATATCGACAGAAAACCAACGCTTGCCTAAATCTTTTAGAGATGCACCAAAATGATAAACGATATCGTCTATAATAAGCCAACGATCATGTGAACGCTCAAAGGTATGAAGTCTTGTCGGCTCTAAAGGATACTGGGTGTTATAATTTGCTATAGCATCACATAAAGCAGGTGTTGCAAATCGACTTTTCACATAACAATCTAAAGTTACGCCTGTATTACGCTTATGAAAACGATCCAAGAGAGAAGCTGTTATATAGTCATCAATTAGAACGATCCTACGTTTAGCCTTTTGGATTAGCTCCTCTACCAAGACAAAGGCATCAAACATTTGTCCATCAAAGAAAATCCCCAATTTTTGCTTAAGCGAACCATCATCTAGACGACTCATAATCTGATCAAAACGAGCATCTATATTTTTCAAGCCTCGTTTAGTTTCTATACGAAATGCTTCAAGCGACTCTATTCTCTGAAATAATCCTGCATTAGAGAAGATAAATTTGCGCATGGCAACAAAAACATCGATTATGCGAATGCTTGTCTCAATAGCACGGTCACTTTTCAATACGGATGACAATTGGCTTACACCTTGTTCAGTAAAAGCAAAAGGAGGACGTCTGACTCCCATCTTTATAGCCTGAATTTCATCTTCACTCATATAATTGGAGGTCACAAATTGTGACTTCCAATTATTCCATTCCTCTTCTGTCAAACGAAACATATAATAATCAGGAAAGCGCTTCATGTTACGCTTTACTGCCTGATTAAGAACTTTTGTCTCAACTTGGTAGAGCTGGGCGAGGTCACGATCAAGCATCACCTGCACGCCACGAATAGAATATATTCTCCTTTGAATTTCATTTTGAGAAGGCAAGAGTACTGATTGCCCTGACAATATTGTTAAGTTGTTATTATCTTTAGACATATGCTATTATTCTACTATATTTTTATAGAAAGCAAAGATACAACTTTATTTCAGAACAACCAAGAGATTTTCAAAAAATCTTGCGTAGAAGAAAGGAATCTACATTGAACCCATCCAAGACTGTTGTTCTGCAACTACTAATTTATTTAAGGTCGGAAGCATCTGCTCTATTTTGCGACACTTCACCTTATTGTAATAGAAGTCGATGTCATCTAGCAACTCATTGGCTTTCTCTTCTTTCATGTCCCCACCATAACCACCTGCTACTACACAGATAGCACCAAGACGGCGTGCGTCCTTGTCTATGCTGAAATTATAGACACCTCTTAGTATCATGGGAAGAGTATTATAGATGACATTGCAATAGTGCAAGAGGTCTTTGAAATCTGACGATTCCGTAAGCCAGGCTTCGAGCATCTCTTCCTGATATTGGCGGAGAAGCAACAAGTACTTTTCCTTGCCTACCTTACCTTTTATGTTTTGGGTCATCACCCAGAACAGGGCATGGGATAGGACGATTTTATCTTCTGAAGGGTGGTAATAGAAGAGGTCGTCTTCTGGGCTATTACTCTTAGCCCATTGTTCTTCTAACTTACCGAGCATTTCCTTTCGGAAGGAATTTCTTTCTTCTTTATTCATTGGTATATTGCTATTTTATTTTGTTTCTTCACCCCATACTGCTACCAGACGGTCTTTCCAGAGTTTCAGAGGACAATGGGAATTGAGTTCTACATATAATTTATTGACGGCATCTATGAAATTGTCTAGACCTAACTCTACCAAAGGATGGAAAGGAAGGTAAGTTGGAGTGAGAGGAGTAACGGAGTTTTCTCCGCCCAACATCAAATAGACATGGGCGTAGTAGGTTTTGCCGGATGGTGTCTTGGTCTTGTAGATGATCTCGACATCATCTTTATGATAAACAAGGGTGCGGGAGCTACCTAAAAAGAAGGTTGCTCCTGGCTTTATTGAGAAATAAGATTTCATGATTTTATATTTTGTTCCTCATTGCTGTATCGCTCTGCACTGGTCATCTTTCGAAAACCTACCCGTCCTTCCTTACCGTTAAGGAAGGCTCCACCTCTCATCTCAGTCTTCTCCCCTCAGGGAAGAAGAGGGAAACCGCCCTCCGGTGCTCAGAACCGCTACGCTATAAGGTTGGCGGGGCATCAAAGCCCTGCGCCATATTGTGCGGGATGGGACCGCCTGGCTATAACTTGCTGTTACCTTTCTAAAGCTGGTCTATTACTGGCACCTTATGAAGCAGTACATAACGCTGCAATAATTGACGCCAAACCAAAAGGCGGGTTCCCTTCCATATCTCAACGGCGGCTGATACAAGTTGAGTGAAGAACGAAGAATGAAGAGTGAAGAATTCATTTGCTCTTCTTCCCAATTCTTCCTTATCATCAATATAGTCGATGTCTGTTTCTATCGAAAATCCACCTATCCCATTGACCTTTTCAAATCTATATTCGCTTTGTGTGAGCAAATAGAGTAAGCGGGGATATTTCTTCGACTCTAAATCTCTGAGGAATGCTTCTTGCTCCTGGCAGCTTTGGGATGCATAATAATCATAGAATCCTCCCCATGAACAGATTGCCTTTACCTTTCCACCTTCTGTATTCACCAGGGCAAAATGAGCGTAATACTCATAGTCCTCATCGAAGATCGTGGTATTTTTGTCAGTTTTTACCCCCCCCTTATCCAGGAAGACATCCCGAAGATTACAGCGGAGGATAAACTCCGTGATTCCATTATGATGCAACAACGTATAATCATGTCCTTCCGGGATGATTGCTCCAGAAGTAGGTGTAAGAAATGGACGTAATGGGGCATCAGGAATCAGGTCTTTCAACCACTTTTCCAGGGTGATTTCACCTGCCTTCAAGTAATTGGAAAGAACACGGAAGTTATTTCGCATCCTTTTGTCTATCTGATCCAAAACCTTTTGCTGCTGGGCAACCGTGTTCTTTTCTTTCTTGTTTTCGTATGCCAAATCCGACATGCTCCGATTGCGATAGACAGATAATCTCTTTTGGTAATCCTGAAAAAGATTGCGCAATGTTTGATATGCATTCTCGGAAGGCTGTTTTGCCTGAAGATAGCCAATCATCTGGTCGATGGCACGCCACACGCCCACAGCCTCGGCCTTCGGTCCCTTTGTCGCCTCATGCTCTACCTGCATATCGTATTGACGAACGTTGGAAAAACTGAGACAGAGATTATTACCAAATCGCACAAAAAGATGGCGGTCTTTCTTGCCCTTGTTCTTGATTTGCTTGACCACGCCAACCCAACCAGCCAAAGGTCCACTGAATATGCGGACGGTATCATTCTCCTGAATGAGGTCATCATATCGCTTATCTACTATACTCAGTCCCTCTATGCCATCTGCCACCTTATCACTGAAATAAATAAAATGCTCCATGTCTTCATCTGGAATAGTGGCAGTTTTGACAATGTCATCCATGGATAAGTTCTTGACATCCTTACAAAGAAGATGTGCACTTGAGACAAGCTTTTCTTTCTGTTGTTCGCCTGTTTCCAGACTACGGATGATATCTTCATAGACGAAATACCCCCAAGGTGTCAGTATTTTCTTCAAAACCTTGATGCTGTCTGCCTTGATAAACAGCAAACCATATATCAGCGGGCGAAAACGGAAGCGTTCTTCTCCCTGGGCATTGACATACTTCGTTCGGCATTTGGGCAGATAGACAAACTTCACTATGCCTGGATATGTTTTTTCAAGAAACTCTTTCGTTTTTTGTTCTTGAAATTTGTCTGTATTGACTATAAACCACATAATTTGAGTGAAGTGTGAAGAGTGATGAGTGAAGAAGGAAGAGTGAAGAAGGAAGAAGGAAGAATGAAGAGTAGGTGAATGTTATCTTTAGTTGGCTGCTGAATATACCTCGGTTTCTCCTGAAAAGATTTATCTTCCCGGATTATTAGGGTTGTGATATGTATCACAGCATTGAAAAATCAATAGACTAACTTCCACTAATCTTCAATACTTTTATGTCTTTCAGCCTTCTGCATACATGATGCAGCTAAGCCCGTGTTTAGCAAATTGTGTATCATACGCTTCGCTTATATGAAAGCCACACTTATATTATTATTATCTTCGTTCTTAAGAATCTCTACATAAGAGATACAGAATCTCCCTGCAAAAATACGAAAAATGTTGGAAACTAGCAAATTATGCGTGTTAAAAATTTAATATCGTTCTACGAAAATCAACATTTTTTTACTCTTTATTTCATACACAATCTCCTAAGTCGTTGATAGATAAAAGGTTTTCGGAATTTCTGTATCTTTTATATAGAGATTCTTTTTTCGTGGCTCCTAAAAATAATAGGGACACCTCTGTCTCTTTCAAAGAAACAAAGATGCCCCTATTTATTAAGGTATCAGAGTCAGCAGCTCATATACCTTTTTATTTTTTCTCTATCGCATCAAAGATGATATCTGCCATCTTCGCTGCTCCCTTTGCATTCGGATGAATACCATCATTCAGCATCATATCACCATAGGTGTATGAAGTATGGAGATCGATGAACTGACACTTATTCTTCTTGGCGAGTTTCTTGATGATTGGCATTTCGCCATTCACAATCACGCTATCGTTGATAGTCCAAGTATCCTTAAAGGCAGGAATCGGTGAACAGAGATAGATTTTCGGCTTACTAGGCAATGCCTTCAAGGTATCTATCATCGCCTGCATGCTCTGGCGATATTCATCTGCTCCGTGCGCCCAATTATGAGTCTTGCTATCATTGGTTCCCAACTTGATAATCACAATGTTAGGATTGAAAGCCTGCGCATCTCTCCACGCCAGTTCGTTCATGTAAGGCAAGTCACCCTTATTCATCATGGTACGGGCAGAAACACCAAAGTTCTTCACCTGATAACCATCCCCCAACTTCTTCTGCAAAACGGCAGGATATCCATTGACAGGTGCCATTCCTATTCCAAAGCCATCGGTGATGGAATTACCGATACAAGCCACACGGACCGCATCCTCCTTTGGACCCTGGAAATGATTCAGCCAGGAAGTAAGGTCGTTCAACATCTGCTCGTGATAAGGGAAACCGTGAGCTGCATCACGGAAGCCCCAGCCATGACCGCAGGTAGGATAGACATGCATCGTACATTCATTACCCTCATTTCGCATGGCAGAATAATAAGCCACGCCATTGGTAACCGGTGGCACCACCTCATCATCACTCGACATCAGGATGATGGCACGGGGAGTAAGATGGCGGCGAACTGCCTTATCGTTAGACCATTCCTTTACCAGCTGAGGATTGGTCTTACGCTCCTCGCCCAGGAAATTGACGCAGGAACCCTTATGGGTGATGCGCTCATCCATGGAAATGACCGGATAGAAGAGAATGGAGAAATTAGGACGGGCATCATATTCTGCATGCGTACTGACAGAAGAAGCCAGATGACCACCAGCCGAGAAGCCCATGATTCCCACATCCTCCTTATTGATATGCCAGACAGCAGCACTGTCACGAACCGTGCGCATAGCCTGATAGGCATCACTCAAAGGAATGTTACGGTCGCCCTTAGGCATACGATACTTCAACACAAAGAAAGCAATACCCTGCCTGTTGAAATATTCAGCCCACTGATGACCCTCATGATCCATTGCCAGATGGGAATAGCCACCACCAGGACAATCAACCACAGCACGACCTGTAGGATTCTGAGGTAAATAACAAGTCAGCTCGCTCTGACCGTCAGCACTGTTTTTCAGTACGAATTTGCGGGCTGTAGATTG
>OIXL01000137.1_pt1 | contig 42340 bp, 56 predicted proteins | sample 1587761 | NCBI WGS metagenome assembly OIXL01 (sample SAMN03283246) | human gut metagenome | biome: human-associated habitat; material: feces | host: Homo sapiens | place: Peru | collected 2012 | reverse complement strand
TTACGCCTCTGCTCATATTTAAATTTTAGCAGATTTGAATTCTCTTGTAAATTTAAAATAATTAGGGCTGCCCATTTCTTTTTGGACAGCCCCGATTGCAGGTTACGCGATTATGAAGCGGGGGCGAACGTAATAGCGCGCATGGCCCGCGCCGTAGAAGTAGGCACCGCCATAGTCGCTGACATCGCAGAAATAAGCCGCACTCGCAATGTCTTTCAACCACCAATACGCCGAACGGTTATTTTGCGCCTGTTTGCTGAAAGCGAAAAGCGGGAGTTGTTTATTGGCGTTTCCTGTGTCATATCCCGCACTGCTCCATGCAATAGAACCGTAGACTTCAATCTCGCTCATTAAAATAGCCTGTGCGCTTATCCATTCCCAGCCACTAGCGCAACCCGTTGCGCTTCCAAATCTGTTGTAGCCTGTTGCGTTAATTGCATTTGACACCAATTCGCGGGTGGTTTTCAAATGCGAGCCAAACTCCGCGTAGAGTTGTTGGTTAATTGTCGCGTCTGCCGCCGTGCTTCCTTCGCTTGCTGGCGCGCCCAGAACGAGCGTGTTCATTTCGCTTGCTTTATAGCCGCCTGTCGTGTCGTTTGTTGCATTCATGCGGCTTCGTCCGAAGTGCTGTGTGCCGCCGAAACCTTGCCCCGCAACCATTACCGCATGGTGGTAGTCTACGCCGTCCCCTTGGTCGCCGTTGTTCATCATGGTGTCAAGTCCCGCAATGGTTACATATTGTGAGCCTGTTTCCTGATACTGTCCTGTGCGCTCGTATGCTGATATTGCGCGGCTCATCTTGAAATAATCGCCGACATAAATATCCTCAAAGAGCGCGTAGCCGTCTGTGCCTGCCAAACGCTTCCAGAATGTGCCGTCGCTTATGTATGATGTAATATCTTTAGGCACTAAGCGCGGGATATTGTGGCTCAATGCCGTTGCTGCCGGAATTCCGAACACCAGCTTTGCGTTTGCTTTCGTTCCCTCGTTTCTTGCGGGTGGTGCTGCGCCCTCCGCCAATGCCTCCGCGCTTACGCTCTGAATAAGGGCGGCAACCTGTCCCAAGTTTACTATTCCCATTTTTTTTAAGCCTCCTCGTATGTATAAACAAGCTCGCCGTTCCCGTTCACCGCAAAATCCGGCGCATTGTCTCCGCTGTAGGAAAGAATCAGGCTTCCCGTGGCTTCATCAATGCTGAATCCGAACATTCCGGCCGTTTCTACGATCGCGCCTTTTTCGCCGCGGTCTCCCTTGTCGCCTTTCTCTCCCTTGTCGCCTTTCTCTCCCTGTTCGCCTTTTTCGCCGCGGTCTCCCTTGTCGCCTTTCTCTCCCTGTTCGCCGTTTCTTATTTGGAACACGTCTTGCTTTCTGTTTGTCAGCGTCGATGTGATTTCGTTCACCCCGCCTGATTCGGTGGAGGTCTTTGTCTGCCGTATGCTCTTGATATATACGCCGCCTGTGTAGACCTGCGGCATGATAAGCCCGTAGTATGTGCTCATGCGCTCACCCCACAAAACAGACATTGATTGTGCTTTCCGCGGTCAAGCAGCGCACCCGCACGCCCGTAACCGCGTTCGCAATCATAACGACGGTGTTTTCTGAAAGAATCTCGCCGTCGCCGAACGGATTGTCCCAATAGCCGCCCTCTCCGTTCTCGCCGATTGTGTCCGCCCTGCTGCATGATGTTTCGATTACAAAGGTTGCGGATTCTCCGGCCGGAATATGAACAGCAATCGTTACCGCCGCCACCCGGTCGGGTGGGCTTATCCATACGCCCTCGTTTGCTCCTATGTCGGTTTCTGTGCTTATCCCTGTCGTTCCCTGTCGTGCGCGTGGTGTTACTCTTCCATAAGTCATTTTTTATCTCCTTTGTCTTCCGTCTTTTCCGCCGCCTCATCTATTTCCGCTTTCTCCTGCTTTGGTGCAAGAAGCAACTGCTGGAAAATAGCGACCGTTTCATTTTTCGCAAGCTCCCTCACGAGCATTGCGTACAGTTCGTCTGATATAATTCTCATACTTTTATAGTCATTTAATCGTTGTAGAGTTGTGATTCAAAAGCCTTTAAGTCCTCGTCCTCTTCGTCCGATTCCTGCGGCAATTCCCACGCCGTTTTTAATTTCTCCATTTGTCGGGTGTATGCGTCGCGCTTTCCGCTGGCGTTTTCCCACAATCTGTAGCCGATGATTTCATTTAATTTTGTGTCGTGTAGTCCCTTAAATAGAGCTTGGAACTTGTACCAGTGCATATCGCTTTCTACTAGGTCGATTCCGTAACGCTCCATAAAGGCCGCGAAAATATAATCCGCGTCAATAGTGTAATCGACGGCTTTTTCGTTGCTTCCCTCTAATTTGTCAGTATGCGGCAAGATCTGCGGCGGATTGCAGAATTGTACTAGGGCAATCAATCCGCTTTCCCTGTCCTGCGGTTTCTTGCTTTTATACATAAAATCAAAATCTTGCGGCTTTATGTCTTTGTTGGCCAACAATTCAATGAAACGAAGAAAATATTTAAATGATGTGTGGATAGTGTAAAGGCTGCCGTCAACCTCCACGGATTCGGGCAGCCTTGATTTTTTTAATTCAATCATGCGGCAGGTGTGAATGTGTCACCGTCCCATGTTCCGTCCGCCCATGTCGGTGCACCGCTGGAAACTGTAACCGCGCCGTCTGTAATCTCGTTGAGCGCGAGGTCAAAGTCGATATTCTCGTTCACGGTGTTCATCTGGTTGATAGTAACCAGCGCGTCGATTTTCCACGCCTTGTAATACGTCTTGGGTGTCTCTTCCGATGTGGTATATGATTCCTTATAGAACACAATAAGGGCGTCGCGGTGCGCGTCCGCACCTGTCGCCCTGTGGAATAGCATGTCGAAAATTGCCTCATAGTCCGGCTCACCCTTGAACATTGTAAGGCTCTGTGCAAGGCTTGGCTGGTAGCTGTCAATTTCATTCTGCGGTGTCTCGCTTGAAATGAAGTCGAATGTCTTTGTCTGCGGATTCATGGACAGTGTGAAAGAAGTTGATTTCTTTATCTGTGTCCAAACTGGAGCCTCGCTTGTGCCGGTGTTGATGAACGGCACGACTTTTGTTTTCTTTACCAAATCGCCCATATTTTTACTCCTCTAAAAATGTGCATTTCACGGACTGCGAATAGGTTGTAAATCCCTTTGCGTCCGTGTCGATGAACTGCGGAAGCGTTACCGCCTCGCAGTCTATCTTTATTTCTTCCGCGCTTGTTACTGTTGCGCCGTCCAGCTTGTCTACTATCTGCTTTCCGTACTCGCGCGCGTCCCCTGCGTCCCTGCATCTTGTAAAAAACGTGAAGTTCCAGGAAACTTCGCGCGTGCCGTCGATAAAGCGTTTTTCTGCCGCTGGGGTCGGGTCGTGCCTTATACAAGCCCCGTCCGCGTCCTCGTCGGGTATCAAATCGCAGAAAATAGTAAAAGGCAATTCGAGGGCGGCTTCCACCCATGCGCTGATTGTCTCAGCTATTTTTGACTGTATCATTTACCAGTTTCTCCCAATCTTTCGATTTCCGGGCTTTTGCCGCCTCGAACCATTTTGCGCAGGCGTTAGGGTTTGCGCTTTTTGAATGGTCGATTTTTACGCCGTAATACTGCTTCCGCACATACGGAGCTTTCCAGATTATAAGTCCGCTTCCTATTACTGTGTTTATAATCGCTGACTTCTGCATTGTTCCCGTTTTCAGCGGACAATAAAAATTGCTGTCGGTTACAACCTGCTGGTCAAGCCTCATCTGCGCTTTATGTATCGCCGCGCTGATTCGCGCCTTTGTTGCCGCGTCGTTGAAGTTGGCTTTTACCGTGAATGTTATTCCGCCGTCCTTATTCAAGCGTAACCTCCCAATGGTGCGGGGCTGCTCCCTGTGTGTAGCATGGCGTAACGCTGCGCACGGTGTAGTCTTTACCGTTCCATGTTATAGCGTCCGTTTCTATCGGGATAATTGCCGCCGTAGCTTCGCCCGCCGTTGTTTCAAATTGCGTATTTACCGCGTCAATGAAAAGTGTCAGGGTGTCGGCCTTGGTTTCCCCGATGTTGCCACGTACCGTCTGAAAGGTCGCGCCGATTCTGACGCGTTTTAATACGGTTTCGGAGTAGGTCGGGTTTCGGTTTCGGTCTATGCCTGTTTTATGCTTCAATACACAATCGTGTACCAAAAGCCGCGCGGGTATTGATCGGCTCATTAGCAAACCCCCGCGCGATAGTCATTGTACAGCTTTATGATGTCGATTTTCTTTTCTGCTGCGCTCTTTGCGTTGCGTTTTACGGCTTCCTGCTGGGCTGTTTTGTCGTAGCTGTATGAATAGCCGTTTATGCTTTCGCTTGCTACGCTGCCGCTATCGGCTGCCGCTCCGCTTGCTTCCTGCTCGGTCAGATAGTCAATTTCTATCATTCTGCAAACGGCGTTGTCGATTCCGTTTTCTTCCCGCTCTGTTACGATTCCGTCATTGATTAAGCCTTTCATAAAAAGGCGGTTATCATCGGCGTATCGGTTAAAGTCCGCTTCGGTTGGCACGGCGGAACGCCCTAGAGTTTCGCTATAATATGTGTAGTTTACATTCTCGAACATTCCGCCCGCTCCTTATTTTGTGCCGCCGTCTTTCCCGCTGTTGGCTGTGCGCCCTGTCGCTGGGTCAGCGTTGTCTTTCGGCTTGTTTCCGTCGGTGTTGGCTGGTTTGTTCCCGCCTTTGCCGCCTTTTCCGTTTGCTGGTTTTGCGGACTTGTCAGCGTTGTCCTTCGGCTTTGTTGCTTTAGGCAAATATCCTACTGTTTTCATACACGCCCCCGTTAAGCCTTGTGGTGCAGGTAGATTCCCGCGGTCTTGTTCTCGTATGCGTCCGCAAGTCCGTACTCGCGGAAGTTGAAGATCCATGCGTCCGCGTCCGGGTTATCTTCGGGCGGAATTGCCTTGTTTACATTATGTTTTGTAAACTGCAAAATTGCCGACTTTTCGATGACCATGAAGTTGATGTCTTTTCCCGCCGGGTCGCTCACGCCGCTGTCTGTTGAGGCGTGCTTTGCATATCCGCCCGATTCCTCGCCGCTGGTCTTACCGTCCTTAAGGTCGATAGCGGTGTAGAAGCGTGATGTAGGCACTTTTGTAATGCTTGCGAACGCTCCCAAAATGTCGCGGCTCTTGGTTGTGTCCACGTTCTGTGCGGCAATCAAAAGGGCCGGAGTGATAAACAGGTGGCGGTCTTCTGTCGAAACTTCCGCGTCATCCATTGCGCTTGTCGCTGTCTGCAATGCCGTAAGCACCGCCGCGCCATCAGCAAGAGTGCCGCTGACCTTTGTTCCTGCAAGGTTTGCATAAGTAGCGAATCTGAATGCGTCCTGCTCTGGGACTACCTTTGTTCTAATGAACTCTGATGAAAGCTTACCGAATGCAAGACCTACTGTTTCCTCATCGTCCATTGCGTCAATGCTGAATTTGCGTCCGCGGTCGTAGTTGAACTGAACGGTCTCGTTCGTCATTGTAACATCGCCGTTAACATATCCACTGTTGCGGTCATAATCGCCCAAGCCGTCCATATCCAGCTTAGGGATAACAATTTCATTTGCGTTTGCGCCTGCCTGTGCGAGTGTCACGTCGCTTTCAAGAACGGCGGTTTTTGCGGCGTTCTTATAAACTTCGTCAAGAAGATCTGTGTACTTCTTGAACTTTGCAATCTGATTAGCCATAGGTTAAAATCTCCTGTTTAGTCTTTTTTTGGCGGCAAGCCCATTACAGCCCGCGCCTGTGCGTCGTCATCAGACTTTCCGCCTTTTCCGCCCATTGCTGGAACAACTGGCGGGGTCGGCTTTGTATCATCTTTCAAGATGTCCGCCTGGTCTTTTGTGATTTCGGCGAAAATGTCATCAAGATTCTTTCCCTTGCTTTCGTCTGCTCCCAATGCCTCGCACATTTTCGCGGTGATTGCGTCCTGTGTGATTCTGTTTACAAACTTTTTGCCCGAAAGATAGTCTTTTACTTTTCCCGAACGCTCCATTGCGGCAATTTTTGCCGCGCTTTCTTTCTGCGATTTTTCAAGCTCCGCCTTGTATTTCTCGACATCGGCTTTTGTCTGGTCATAGTCTTTGAACTTCTCCAGCGTTGCGTTGGCGGTTTCAAGCTGCTGCTTGATGTCGTCGTAGTCGGTGAATTTCGCCTTTGCGCTTTCGATGTCCTTGCCGTTCTCTTTCATAATCTTGTCGATTACTTCTGATTCAAGTCCCAAACTTTCCAAAAAATCACGCTTCATTTTGTGTATCTCCCTACGCATTTTTTACGGCTTGCCAGCCAATAGGATAGCCGCAGATTACGCGCTGCCGCTCCGCTGTATACATAGTCATTTTTGCAAATGACATTTGTGCAAAAAAAAACGGCGGCTTTGCGAGGTGCGGTGCATTGCCGCCGTCCGGGTTGCCCCCTTTTACTTTTTGTTATAAATCATTCCGAAAATTACAGCCAAAAGCGCAAGAGCCGCTCCGCTGATTTCCGCAAATATGCTCTGCGCAAGTCCGCCGATACAGCAGATGATTCCGCCGGCTGACGCAAGCGCGACAATTACGGCTGTTTTCCATACCGCAATCTGCTTTTCTTTTGCGCCTTTTACGGCTGAAACGATTACCGCGCAAAGACCGAATGCCGCCGCCGCTATCTCGATGATAGTTGCAGCCGGAAAGCTGCAAAAATAACCGAATACGACTGCGCCCGCAAAAAGCAAAGCCCCGATGATTCCCCATTTTTTCATTGTTCTATAACCTCCTGTCATATAGTCATTTCTGCATTTCCTGCGCCGCCTGTGTATTCACGATGTAGTTATAAACTTTTTGCCAATACCACCACGGCATTGTTACGGTGTCGGCTTCCATGTCGTAAGTCCATACTAGCGAACCGTCCGCCGTGTATGGGTCGGGCGGGTAGTATTTCGGAACTGGATTATTTTCCGCCGTGCGCGTAGTTGTGCAACTGGTCAGCCATAGTGTGCAGGTCATCAGAATGACTGCCCGTGTTAGCTTCCTGTTTGATTTTCTCCGCTTCGGTGATGATGTCCGCTGTGTGCTGTGCATTTTCTGCCCCCTCTTTTTTGATTCGTTCTTTTTCCCTCTCGTGCTTTTTTCGTTCATAGTTGATGAACATTCCGCCGACTGCCAAAACTCCAAATAGAGCCATTAAAAGCCCCGCAATAATCCAGCCTGTTACTGTCATTTTGCCCCGTCCTCATAAATCTTCTTCTGCCATACATTCACGCCCAGATAGCCGAGCGGAACGAAGCAAAGCGGCTGTGCGATGTTCAAAAACTCCGTGCGGTTTGCAACCACGATAAATGAAACCATGACAATGGCCCAAATTGTAACCCATAGCTTTACCGATGTTAATTTACTGCGCTTTTTCTCTTGTTTTTCTTCGCTCATTTTATTCCCCTATTTGTTGTAAAGTTCGCGCGTCTGCACGAGCTTCGCTATTAGTTCCTGCGTCCAGTTACACATCCGCTTTTTAAACTCGGGTGTCTTGAACTCATTCCCGATGTCGAATGTGTAAACCAAATTGCAGATGGTGTCCTGCTTATCCTGCACATACATGGGCGTATTGCTGATGTGGTTGAACATTATCCATTCAATCGCCTTGTCATATACACGCTCTAAAATAAACTTTGTGAAATATCCGTTATAGTGCGATGTGTCGGCGTTGATTTTGCCCTCAATGCTCATAATAAAATCGTGCGCGGCTTCTACCTGTCGGCGAATTGTTTCGCGCTCTATTTCGGCTTGTCCGATTCTAAAATGCTTTGTCTTTATGGCGATAACGCCTCCTTTTACCAAAATTACAAAAATAAATACGGCAATGGCGAGAAAAATTAAAACCTGCCATGCGTTCGCGCTGGTTAATACTGTGCTGATTGATTCCCACACTTTAAACCTCCTGCCGTGCAAGTGCGTCTGCTACGCTCGCGCGGAAAGCGTCTAATAGTTCGGGTTGATTCGTCCATAATCGCGGGCAGTCCTTCCAACCCACGATGTCATGATGTGTCGTTATGTCCTCCGCCGTCAGCCGGTGCCGGCTGCAAAGATAGGCGCACAGCTCAACGGCGGATTTTATTGTCTTGTCCGAAAAATTGCCGTCGTCATCGGTCGGGCATAGTTCAATGCCGATTGTGCAGAAGTTCGGGCTTGTGGTCTGCCAATGTACGGCGTAGTGTCCGAATTTTTTTCTTGCATAATCTGTATAGATTTTTCCGCTTGCCGGGTCTTTCCTGTCTGTTCCGCAGTGGTAAGCGACCTCGTTCACCGGAATTATCTGGATGATTTCGCCTTTCTGCCCGATGATGTAATGCACCGAGGCATAGCCTCCCATGCCCGTTTTCTTCGACTCGAAGTAAAGCCTTGTCTGCTCCGCGTTCGCGCATGGGTTCGCCGTCCAGTGGATTACTATCCCAAGAAGCTTCTGCAACGGTTTCCGGGGCCGGCTGTACTCGTTCGGCATTAAAAGTTCCTGTGTGATTCTCATTTCTTGCCCTCTGGTGTTATAGTCATTCTAGCGCGGTTTTAATCCTGTCGGCTGTTTTCCGCCTGCTCCTACATATTCCCTCGCGCTGTCCCTTGCTAAGCCCGTCTGCTTGGTGAAGTCCCTTGCTTTCGCCTGCCATTCGCCGATTTTCCGCCGTGCCTCGGTGTTGTCCACTCCCGCCGCTTCCTGTGTCAATGCCCTGCGCTTATACTGCCTTATATTCCGCTCTATCTGCCGCAGCTTCTGCTCGCCCTCATAAAGCGTCATTTCCTTTCCGTTGAACTCCACTTTTTCGTCCGCCAATTCGTCTAAGTCTTTCTGCGTGTAATGTTCTGCCATATCCTCAAAGTAAGGATAGAATGAATGGCGGCAGTTTATTCCGCATAGTCCTGTAACGCTTCCCAATCCGCAGACGCTGTAAAGCTGTTGCTTGGTGTAAATCTTGCCTTGCCACGCTTCGTGTTCGGGTCGCGCTCCGATGTGCGCCGTTACCTCGAATTTCTCAACGCCCAATTCTTCCGCATTGCTTAAAGTCTGATTTGCCGCCGTTTGGTTTATGCTGGTTAATACGTTCATGCGCACGGCTGATTCTATGGAACGTGCTACCGGCTTTCCGTTCTCATAGTGAACCGTAGTTATTCCGCGGCTGCTCAATTCGTCCGCCGCGTTTTTCATTGCGTTGTCGTAGTCAAATGCGCCTGACTGCGTCTGCATATATGCGCGGTTCGCCTGTTGCACGAATTGTGTTTCTGTCGTTGCCGCCGTGGTGAGTGTGAGCCGTGCTAGGTCGCTGTGGCATTTCTGGATTGTTGAGAGCATTGCCTGTGCGTTCGGTGCTGACACTGTGCGCCCTGTCGCCGCCTTAAAAATACGGTTGTCGTTTTTTGCGCTGGTTTCTAATGCTTCGGTAAAAGTCTTTTCAATCTGCCTGACTATCGCCCTGTCGTATTTCGCAAGAATCCGCCTGATGTTCTTTTTAAGCCCGCCTGCCTCCGCCAGCATCTGCGCCTGCCATTTTGTGGCGTCCGTAATTTTGCCGAGCCGTGCAAGCCGCCGAGCCATATCCTGTAAAATATCGGTTTCAAGCTGTGAATAAATTTCTATGATTTCATCGGACAATCCGTCCAAATACCTGGGGGAAAGCATTTTAGAATTTGCCCCGTAAAATCCGCCATGCAATCACGATTCGTTTTTTAAGAGGATAGTGGTTCAGCGCATAGCGCAAATCGTTCAATACTGCAATGTCATTCTTTGTGATTTCCTTTTTCTGTCTGTTGTGCTGTGCCATTATTTACGCTCCAAAATTAAAAGGGTCTGCGGATATGGCTTCCTCCGGAGTGTTCGCTTTTGCCTGTGCTTCGTCCTCGCCGTAGAAGTCTTTTCTGTATTCCCATTTATTTTTTACACCTGCGCTTATTTCCTGTAGTGCCATTTGTTTGGCCGCCGTTTCGTCCTTGCGTGTCGCGTCGTTGTTCCATGTGATTTTTATCTCCGCATTGTTCGCTCCGATTCCGTAGGCCGCCGCCATGTGCGCCAACACTGCCGCCGTGTGGTGGTACTTGATTTCTATTTCGTCCTCGATTTTGTCAACGATTGCGTAAAGCTCCGCTCTTCCGCCGCTGTACTGCGTCGCCGTCTGCTGTACGCTTTCCATGTCGCTGATTGTTCCCTTGCCTATGTTGCAGGTCAATTCAATGCGGCGCAGTATCTGCTGGAACATCTCATTTTGTGCGGCTGTTCTAAGCGTCGGTGCGTGCTCGGTGATTTTCTTTCCCTCCGCGCTTCCGTCGCCCTCAACCTGTACCAAAAGGCGGTTTAGTTCGGGTGTCATTTTAACGCCTGTTGTTTCGCCGTTCCGTTTCTGCCGTTTCTGGAACATATCGCGGTCGGCAAACACGCGCATTTCTCCGCCTTTCTGCTCCCAGTTCATGCGCTCAAACTGCTCATCCGCGCTCTTTATTAAATCCTCCGCGCCTGCAATTATTGGAACAGGAGCATTTGAACCGTCAACCTTGTTCACTGCGTGGTTTCTGAATTCTATAATCATCGGAAACGCCACATTTTCCCACTCATAAAGCGGCGTCAAGTCGGCGGTCTGCGGACAGTCGGTTAAATCCGTCTTGCGCAATGCGCCGCCCTCATTTCTGTACAACGAACACTCTACGGTGTGGGTCTTGTTCTCATAGGTGTGCTTTTCAGTCAAAAGCCATTTCTTCGCGCCGTTCTGGATTTGCTTCATAATCAATGCGCCTGTGAGCGTTTCGTCAAAATCGTATGAAATAGGCAGATAATTTCCTATCGGCAATGTCTCATACTGTAGTTTGCTGTTGCTGAAAATCGGGCGTACAATACAGCCGCCGATAAGCGCGATGTAATCAACAATTTTATCCACATTCTTGTCAATGTGCTCCATTGCGCCTTTAATCGCCTCGTTCTTTACCTCAAGCCCGATTTCACGTGATACAAGCATTGAAAGACGTCCGGCTATCTGCTCCAACACTCCGCAGGGCGGGGCTTTGTCATTCCATGGAGCTTCGCCGCTCATCATAGCCGACCACAATTCTATTGCGTTATACATTACGCTTGAAAGATTTGTATCTATGCCTGTAATTTTCTTTAGTGAATAATTGTGAAACAATCCCAGTACGTTCATAAAAAAGCCCCTTATTTTCTCAAACATTTCATGTCCTCGTTTTTATAGTCATTTACTCGCCCGCGTGCCGCCATACTTCCTCAAGCGCATATCGTATCGTGTCTATGCCGTGGTCGGGCTGTCCGTCGGGATAGCCGCTCATTATTTCGCCCGTGCGCTTGTCTATCTCGTGTTCATACAACGTGAACTCATCCGCAACTCTGGGACATCGTTTAGGGTCTATCACTATGCGCCTTAATCCCTGTAGCCATTTGAAGCTTGCGTCCCTGCTTCCAATGCCTTTGATTGCTCCGCGGATATTTCCGCCCCAAGTTCTGAAATCCGCCACGCTCTTCGGCTCTGCGCTGTCCGCCGTTATACGGTCGGTCGCTATGCTCATGCCGTGCGCCTCCATGTGCTTTGTTAAATCCTGGAACGCTTCATAGTTTCCGCGCTTGTTCAGATACAGCTCATCAAAAATATAAAGCGTCTGTTTTGCCGCATTGTATGATGATGTCGAATAGGCGAACGGGTCGGGATAATATCCCCAGTCGATGCCCCTGTAGAAAAAGTCAAAGGCCGCTATTTCCTCATCCGTAATTTCGCGCAGCTCGATGTTTTCAAAGATGTTTAATCCTGTGCCCGTTGGCTCTCCTAAAAATATATTTTTGTATGCGCGCTCGTTCGTTTCCTTGGTGTATTCAATTTCGTTTAATATCGCTTCGCCTAACCATTCGCGCGGCACGTCTAAATATGTCGTATGGAAAACTGTGCGGTCTTTTTTCGGTGTCCGTGCGTCGGTGTTGCACCAGTGCCGTTTTGCGCTTGGCGGATTGTATGATTCAAACACATAGAATTGAGAGCCTCCGCGCATGGCTGACACTTTAACGTTCTGTATCTCCGCCGGCGTGAACTCGGTTTTTTCCTCAAACCAGATAATGCCAAAATAACCGCTTGCTATCTTGATTGACTTGATTTTCTCGGGATTGTCGCAGCCCCGGAAGATGATGTATTGTTTTGCGCCGTTCTTGCGGTTGTAGACAATCGGGAGCGCGCTTGTTTCTGACTTAGGGATTTTAAACCGTCCGCGTAGTCCGAGCTTTTCAATCGCCCAAATAATTTGCTCGTATACGCTTGTGCGTAATGTGTTCGCGTTCTTGCGGATAATTAGCGCGTTGAACTGCGGAAACATCACAATCAAAATAATTATACATAGCGATATAAACGAGGATTTGCACGAACCGCGGCCGCCTGTCAGCGTGTACTCGGTGTATTCGTGCTTCATAATCATTCGGAAGAGCTTGTTATATTTTTTTGCAAATATCGTGTTTGATTTAATCCTCATCGTCGCTATCCACTATTTCGATTGTCAGCTCGTTATCCTCTGCGTCGTCTGTTTCCTGTTGTTCGGCTGTTCCGTAATGGCTGATGTAAAACTCTTTGCGTCGCCGTCTTTCCAGCCACCATTTAGCGGACTGAACATTTCCGTTTTGAATGTCCTTTATCAAAACCGATTGCGCGAGGTCGTCAGTTTGACTGTTTTCCGTTTCCCACGCTTCCCACGTGTCGCTCCATTTCTCTATATATTTTTTTGCCGTTTCCCAAGATTTACACCCGAGCCGTTGCTGAACGATTGTTACTATGCCACCGCTGTTTGAGATTGCCTGTAATATCTGCTCTTTTGTAAATCCTTTACCCATTCTCGATTTCTCATTTTTATTCAAGTCCGCCTGTGCCGACCGCGTATCCGTTTTCTTTCGCCCATGCCGTCATGCCGCCATACAAAAAAGGGCGTTGCAAATCCGTAATCGTTTATGCTCTTTTCGATTTTCTTTGTATCGTCTGCCGTGCGTTTCTTTAATCCGCCTTGAAACTCGGTTAATGCGGAAAGCGGCAGAGTGTCTTTTGTTTCGCAGGTTATCCTCATGCTTTTATAGTCATTTTTAAAATAAAAAGCCCCGGAATTTCAGTTGTTCAGTTTTTCTGAACTGCTGCGTTTTATTACTCCATGTCATCGAACAATGGCAGTTGCTTTTGCTTCGGCGGGTAGTTGCAGATTACATCTATGCCGTCATCATATCTTACAAAATACTTGCACCTGTTCCGGCCGCTTCCGCTGTAGCACTCGTCGCATGACAAATCCCTTACGGAAAAAGGGCAGGGGGTCTTGTCCCGGTAATAATAGCCTTCTGCAGTTCTTTTCTGCTCTCCGCTCCATATCGGTATTCTGTTCATTTTCTCACAAGCCCTCGTGCTATCTTTGTCTGAAAATCATCAAAATGCTTTTTGATTTCCCTGTGCGCTTCTTCCACATTCATTCCGTCAAAGCAGTAGTCGCCGCTTATGCTCCGCCATGGACACAATTTTCCATATTCATTGTATGCGCTCTCGCAGTTATTACATCTTGCTTTCAAAATCTCATCTTCTGTCATTTTTCACTCCCCAGGGATTACAATTTCTTTCCAAGCTCCATCCTCAATAAGCACTTTTCCAGTGCTTGTATTCTTAGGTATTTTATTTAACACCAAAAAGTTTTTTAATTTCTTCGTATTCATTAGGATAATTTTCTTCAACTATTTTTGAAATTGATTTATTTTTTTCTCCATAACGAGAAATTAAATAATCTTCAAACTTGCATAAATCAAATACAGGTTCTCCCATCACTGCCGATAATTTTAAATCAACAAAATCTCTAGGATTAAGTCCGATTTTTTTCAAAACTACCCCTTTGCTCCAATCCATTATTTAACCCCTTTAATTTTTGTTTGTCCGTGTTTTCTGTACAAAACATTTAATTCTTTATCTGAATAAATCGTATCATACACTTGTTCATAGGTATATTCTTTCAGAATAGAATGAATTTCGGGAATAGTTAAATCTTGCTCAATTAAGATTTTTATTCTGTTAAAATTATAATTTTCAATTATTTGTAAATCTTTATCATTCCAATAAGCACCTTTTTGTTTTTCGTGACTTTTTTCTTGTGATTTTTTTATTTTTTCCAAAACACTTGGATTGTCATATACCCCCCATTCACAAAGCCTTATTGTTACTGTGTTTCTATCAGAATTAAAGTTTTGAGCAAGCCTCCGTAAAGGAACACCTATTTTATATTGTTCTATCACTTTTTCTTTTACATCTTCTAGCGCTCTTAATTCAACAGCTTTTTTGGAACAAGGCGGCCGACCAAGTAAAATCCCTTTTTTAACTCTTAATTGTAAGCCCTCTTTTGTTCTTGCTTGTATCATTTTTCTTTCTATTTCTGCACTAAGTCCAAAAGCAAAAGCAAGCACTTTGCTTTGTACATCATCACCTAATTTATAATTATCTTTTACTGTGTAAACGACAACATCAGACTTCATACAATGATTAAGAATTTCCATGATCATAAGTAAATCACGACCTAATCGGCTTATCTCACTAGCAATGATCACATCATTTGGTTTTACTTTTTCTAATAATTTTCCAAGTTGCCTTTTATGATAATCTTTACTCCCACTAACACCATCATCGGTAATATATTCGTCTATATTCCACTTTTGCTTTTTTGCAAAATCATCAACACCCTGTTTTTGAGAATTGTAATCTTGTATATCAGTTGATACCCTCAAATATCCGTATGTCATTTTTCACCTCCAGCACGGCTTCTTGACCGCGTTCTTTCCTGCCACGAACTCGTCCGCCTCTTTCCTTGACAGCCCGCATTTCACAACAACGTATCCCATAAGCTCGTCATTCCAGACGGACACGCGCCAGCAGTACCTTGACTTTTTCTTTCTTGCGGCGGCCTTTCTTTTTCCCGGTCTTTTCTTTTCGGGTTTTAGTCTAGGCCGTCCGGGACTTCTGTTTTTTTTCAGGTCGTCAATCATCTCATCTGTAAAATAACAGAAGCCCGACCGCTTTTCGGGATGTATGCCGTGTCTTTTGATTTTCCTAAAAAAACCGGAATTGTTTGTTAACCCCAAAATCCTCATAGCTTCTTTTGTTTTATATAATTTTTTTTCTGCTTCAAACTTGTTCATGTCTTATTCTCCTTCTATTTCTCCTTGAATGTCTCCATGTCCACGAACTGCACGATTTTATCAACCTTGCGGGTGTAAAATAATTCGTGCTGAATCCGCAAATATAAATACGCAGTAAAACTTTCGCTTATCGCAAAATTCGATACTTTCAGGTAGCGGGCGATAATGTAGGTAATGGCATTATGCGCCTTTTCCTCTTTGTCGCTTCTGCATAGTTCCGCTATGTGCCTGTTTTTCTGCGCCTTAGTGCTGATGTACTTCAGCGCGATTTTATAGCCCAGCGTGTACATGGAATTAAGCGCGTTCTTGTCGCCGTTTTCCTTGTACGCCCACTGGTAGTTCAAAAGCCGCTCGTTGTCGCACTTCGGATTGTCAAAACGGGGCAGGGCGGGCTTCTTGCTTTCTTTTCGTAACTCGTCGTCAAAGTCAAACTCCTGCTGGACGTAGTTCAAAAGTTATAGCCGTTGCGCCGTATCGTGGCGCGGTAACTTTGCCCCGTAAACTCCACCACCTGTGCGCTTTCGGTTAGGCGGTCGGCGGCGGCGATTCCCACATAATTCAAAAAATCCTTTTTATTCTGATTGCTGATTAAAACCGTAGGCTTTCGGCGGTTGTACCTCTCATTGATGATTTGATACAGCATATATTGCTCTTCGGCTGCGGCTACTCCGCGCCCGATTTCGTCGATAACCAAAAGGCGCGCGCTGCCATAGTTGTCTAAGATGTCCGCTTCTGTTTCCTTTGCACTGAATGATTTTGCGCGGCGGACCTCCTCAACGATTGCGGGCGCAAGCCTGTAAAGCCCGCCGCACTCGTATACAATGCCGCTTGCTAGGTGCGTTTTTCCTGTGCCGACCGTACCTAAAAAAACGAGCGTCTGAAACTTCCCGCATTTTACAGCCTGTATGAAACTCTCGGCTTTTGCTTTTGCCTTGCGCCGCTCTTCCGTGTCGGCCTTATATGTGGCTATAGTTTCTCTCCAGTAGCGTTCGGGAACTTGCCGCTGGTAGAGTTCTTTTTTCGCCCGCAAATCCTGCGCTTTTTCCCACGCTTTTATTTCTTCGTTGCGGGCTTGCCAGTGTTCCGTGTCGATTTTAAGTAAGTCCGATATTGTTTTAAATTCCCCCATTTTCTCCGCACCTTTTTTTTGTTTTTACATCAGATTAAAATAATCTTCGGGTATCTCGTTTTCTTTGCCCCACATCGCGCCCGCTTTCTTGCTTCCGCCTGTGTTCTCGTTCTTGAGCCGCTGTTCCCATGTGCGGACGCTTGCCCGCCAGTCTTTCATTTTTGCCGCGCCGACTTTCCAGCCTTTACTTTCGTAAAAATCAAAGAAAGCCTGTGCGTCCAGCCCGTTCTTTCTTTCCTCGCAATATGCGCGGATTTCTTCAACGGTAGGCTTTACGAACGCCGCCGCTTTTTTGGGCTTTGCCGTCTGCGATTCTGCGGGGCTTTCTTCGGGCGTTGCCGCCTTTTGTTCCGCCTGTTCGGTTTTCGCTGGCTCTTCCCTCGCTGGTTTCGTTCTCTGCTGGTACTGCTGATAGCGTTTTTGAGCCGCTTCTTTCCGCTTCTCGCTGATTGCCTTGTATTTTTCAACTTCTGCGTCTATACGGCGGGCAATTTTCGCCCACAATGCCATTTCAAGCGTTCCGTCTTTAAACGGCGGGTTTTCGCCATACAGTCCGTAGTTTATCGTTGCTTGTATAAACTCGGTTTTGTATTGGTCGGGCAAATCCTCGATGTAGTCTTTGTGAAAAACAAATGATTCTCTCATTACTTTTTTCTCTCGTATTTCTGCGCTTCCATGTCGTAGATTCTGCGGCAAAGTTTTATTGCTTCGCCCGTGTTGCCGCTTATATCCAGCGCACCATTGCATTTCAAGCAACAGGTCATACCGATATTAAGGCGGTGGTCTATAACAAAATCCCCGTATTTCGCGCGGTTCGCTTTTGTATTTCCTATGCGGTGCGCCCCCTGCGGCTGTCCGTCGCGCAATGGTCGCCCGCATACCTCGCAAACGCCGCCGCTGATTGCCAGCGCGTAGCGGCGTTGCTCTTTTTCCGTTTCTGTCATTCTTTTGTAAAAGAAACGTTTATTGATTCAGCTATGACGGAGCGTACAAGTTTTTTACCGTCCCATGAGTTCAGATATTCTCTTACTTCGTGGGCTGCAATTAGGCTGATGTCTTTTTTGTCAAAGACTTTCTTGGTTAATCTTTGGACTTTTTTATCAACAATTTCTTTTACCACTTTAGGGTCAAGTTTTGCTTCTACTTCATCAGCTATTGCTGATTTGATTAAACTTTCTACTGTCATGTTTCTTTCTCCTGTTACGCGGGGCGTACAGCCCCGCAGATTTTATGATTTATGGATTATGAAGCGGGGGCGAACGCAATAGTGCGCATCGCTCGCGTCGCTGCAGTCGGCACCGCCATCGTGGTCGGCATAGCAGAAATAAGCCGCACCCGCTTCTTCGTTGTACAATGTTGAAAGCCAATAATAGCGGCTATAATCTTCATCAAAATCAAAGGCTATGCGGTTGCGCCCTGTCTTGAAATATTCAAGCGCATTGTCGCCGAACATCTCGTCTTTGCTGATAAGACCGCAGCTTTCGGCGGGGATTCCCGCGTTATTCATGGCGCGTAAAAACTCGCTTTTCAAATACTGCCCCAGCTGTGTCATTTCAAAACGCTTTTCGTTGTTCAAATCTATTGCGCTTTCAAAAAGGCAATGGTCGAAAATCAAAATCAAATCGCCGTTTTCGTCTTTGCCAATAACTATGGCTTCGTCTGCGTTGATGTGTTTTTCATCAAATGCCAGCACCTCTTCGCCGTCCATTTTTACGGCTGGAACGGTAAAGGCGGGCAGTCTAACGCGGTCGCCGATTCGCACATTGTCAAAGTTTTTCAAAATTGATTTAGGCGTGTAGGTCATTTGTGAAATAACCCCCGTTTCCTCTGCTGGTGTTGATTCTGTGTTTGTCGCTGGCATTTTATCTGCGGCTGTGATTTCTGTTTTTCCGCTGATTTCCAGTGTTTCCGTTCCTGTGATGATGTTTACATCGCAATTTTTGAGGTTGATATTCATAGTGTTTTACTCCTGTAAAATAATTCCTAAATCCGCCGCCAATACATGAGCGGCTTCTATCAGCTTCGCGCACTCGTCCGTTGAACTTTCGCTTTCGCCTATCGGGTGTATATGCCCGTTGATTTCCTCGTATGGGTAGCCCATTTCTTCGGTTGCTATCCGTTTGATTTCATCTTTTACGGCGTTGTATGAGTTTTGCGTTGCGTTGCAAATCTGCATGATATGCCCGTTAAGATGGTGATTCTGCGAATGTTCCCCAGTCGTGCGCCTGTGCTTTGGCGGCTGAATGGTAAGCAGTACATAATCATTGTGCTTGTCGCGGCATTTTCGCAGTTCGCGTTTTATGTTCTCGCTCGCCCCTGCGTCGGCGGGCGGTTCAAACGCGATTCTGCCCGCGATGGTTACCCGCTTTAACACATACTGAACCATTCCCGCCGCCCTCCTAGAAAATGTCAAACGGTTGCTGTGCTTCCGTCAAAGCCTGCTCTGCCAAATCTTCCGCGCTCGGCTGTGCGGGCGGTGTCGGTTCGGCTTGGTGCAGTTCGGGCGCGTCGGCTCTCCTGTTGCGCAGGGCGTTTTCAATGAAAGCTATAAGCTCCGCAGCCGTCTTGTCCTTTCTGTAGTTGGAATACAGCTTTATTTCGTCCAGTGTGAACACTGGCGCGCCGTTTCCGTACTTCGCTTCACAAAGTTCTTTTATTCGCGCCTTTTCTTCGGGTGTCGATTCGCCGCCCTTTGGTGTGAACGGCAACTTTGCGGGCTGTTTCGGTTTTGCCGCCTGTTTCGGCGGTTGCGGTGTCTGCGCGTTTTCCTGTGGCTCGTTTTTATATTTAGTGCCGTCCCAGCGTCCAGCGTAGATGTCGGCGGCTACGCCTATCATTTTTAAGGCTGTGCTGAAAGCGTCTGTAACTGCCATTTTGTAGCCCTCATCATTGGAAACCGCCGCGCCTTTTTCCAGTGCAACAAGGCGGCTTCCCCCGATTCCCACAATAGGCTCGCTCCATGTTTCGCCGTTCTTTAAGAAAACGGCAACCTGTGCAAATGCAAGTTTTTCGTTTCCCGCGCCCTGTTCAGTCCATAATTTTTGAACTTCGTATTTCCAGCCGATTCCTACAAGCCCGAACTTTTCAGTCATTGCCTTGTAACGCCACTGTGGGTTGATGTCTGTTTTTCCTTTCAGCTTGCCAGCCTGTATCTCGCGGAGCGCGTCTTTAGGCGGGCGGGCTAGTGATTTGTAAATCTTTACAGCTTCATTTGTGTCTTCCATGTCTGCCCCCTGTTAGAATGGTATATCTTCGGGAAAGTCGCCGCCGTCTGCGTCCGAATAGTCGCCCGCTGGTTCTTGCGGGGCTGTCGGCTGTGCCGCTCCCTGCGCTTCGTTGCCGCCGAGCAACTGTACATTGTTCGCAATGATATAAACCTTGCTGTATCTCACGCCGTCCTTTTCCCACCTCTGCTGGTCAAGGTAGCCGTCCACGGCTATCTGCTTGCCTTTGTGCAAATATGGCTTGATGTTTTCCGCTGTCTTGCCCCAAACGGTCACATCAAAAAAACTTACCTTGTCCGCCCATTCGCCGCCGCGCTTCTCGCTACGGTTTACGGCAATGCTAAGGTTTAGCCGTGCTTTGCCCGCTGTCGTATACGCAAAATCGCGCTCGCTTATGTCGCGGGTAAGCCGTCCGATTTCAATAACGCTGTTTAAGTCTGTCATTTCGCGCCCCCGTTCTGTGATTTGTAGAAATTGCAGAAGTCTTTGCAAAGGCAGTATTTTCCGCATTTACGGCTAACGGCTGGGCGGTGTTCTACATAGTGGCTGTTGCCAAGTTCGCCCGCGCAGTTTTCCGCGTCGATTTCCGTATCAAAAACGCGGATTGCTGTCTTGCGTCCGTTCTTCATTACCGCCCATTTGTCGCCGTCCGCCCAGCGTTCTTCGGGTGTGCATGGCTCTATATCGTCGTCGCCCTGTTTTTCGGCGGCTTCGATTGCCTTTACTTTTGCGGTGATTCTTTCGCCCGTCTGTGCGAGTTCTTCGGGTGTAACCTCAAACTCGTAAATAAATACGGGGACTTGCGGGTAAGTCCTGTCTGTTTCCGCTTTTGTCATGCTGTGGTCTTTCAAACAGGCGATGAAGCGGCATTTATGAACATCTAAGCCGTTCTGCTTCAAAAGCCATGCGTAGGTCATGCCCTGCTTGTACCAGTCCGAAAAGTCGCCTTTCATCACCTTGTATACGCTGGCGGTTTTCCAGTCGTTGATGATTCCGCGCTCCATGTCGTAACTGTCTACAACGCCCGTTACGCGGCTGTTAGATACGGCGATGTCAAACTTTTCTTCGTGAAAGTTGCCGTCCTCGTATTTCTCCATGATTGCATGAAAAGCCGTGCCGAATGTCGCCCACACGCTGTCCGCCGCGTCTACGGTGAATTCTTCCCAGTGGCGTTCCTGCAAGATGATTTCTTTCACGCCCTTGTTGAGCGTGGTTGCTGAATACTGCCCCGCCTTGTTGTGGCGTTCAACGCTTACGGCTTTCACAAATGCTTCGGGCATGTGAAGCCTGTTAGCTACTTTCATTCTGCGCCCCCCTCGCTGATTGCCTTGACTGTATGTTTTACGCTCAAAATCCATTCATCGCCACTTTTCTCGGCTTTTGTTATTTCATACCTGTTTTCTTCGTTGTACCCGTTCAGGCGGGTAGCCATTTCTAAAAGTTCGTTCATCTTCGCACCTCGTAAATCAGTTTTTCAGGCTTCCGCGTTGCGCACCGCTTCCGCCTAAGTTCGGCTCGCGGACTTCGGCTTTCATGCCGTCCAAATTAAGCCCGTCCGCCTATTTCACAGCGCGGGATTCGAACCCGCTTATCCTCTTCCCACGGATAACGCCGCCTGCGGCAGCTGTGCTAAATGCAGGAATTCTCCTGCAATTTTTTTAATGCCTCCTCGCCGCTGTGCGCTACAAACGCAACGCCGCCCTTGAGGTTTATGTCGGCTATGCGCTTTTTCTGCGCCGGGCTAAGCCTTCCGCCTCTCGGTCGTTTGCACTCAATCGCCACGAACCGCCCACGGTTGTCGTAGCCCTCAAAGTCGCATGTTCCCGCGTCTGCTGTCTTAATAAACCGCCGGTTTCTTCCCGTGCCGATTACAAAGCAGCCCGTGTTTATGCGCTGGATTTTCAGCCCTGTTGCCTTGATGATTTGTTTTACTTGCTGGATTACCGCGCTTTCGGGTATGTCTTTCAGTTCCATACAGCACCCCTCTTGCTCGCGTTTATTGCAAAATCAACCTTGCGGCGGACATGCCATAGAAAATGTGTCGGGCTGTCTGGTTCGCAATTGTCGCCCGTGATAAAGCTTAGTTTTCCGTCGCGAATTGTTGCTGTTGTCCCCCTGTACTCAACATGAACGCCCCGCTTGTCCGCCGTTCCCTTGCAGTCGTAGTTAATGCCGCGCGATTTCTGCCAGTCGCCGAATTGTTTTATGAATTGCTGGCGGCTGATTTTCCCCGCCCTGTACTTGGTGATTAGTTCGATAGGGTATCCAGTCATTTTTCAGACCTCTTAAAAAAAGAAACCCCGCTTCGGATTGGTCTGTTATCCGTTGCGGGGTTAGATTTACGAGTTACCGTAAAGTCGCTCGTACCGAACCAAGCGACTAATCAACAGACCAGAAATTAGTAGCTTGGTTTTGCCCGTGGCTACTTTTTCGCCTGTTGTTGATAAAATTTTTTTAAAAACTGTTGACAAAGAAAATGCAATGATGTATATTCTAATCAGCTTATAAAGCTGATAAAACTCTCTCCTTTAGTTCACGAAAGTGAACGGCAGAACCCCGGGCAACCGGGGTTCTGTTCATTTAAAAACATTAATTTTATTACTGATTCCAACAATCTGTCATCAAAAGATTATAAGACCGAATGTCGAGTTTTAGGATTTCTTGAAATTTCTAGTCATTATCGTGCTTGACCCTGCGATGTTTGCACGGCAATGACAGCCTTTTTAGCATAGGAATAATTGTTTAGCAGCTGTTTTATTAAAACTCGACATTCGTCCTTTATGGCAAAATATATTTTTTCAGTTTTTATAAAAAAAACTACATCGACATTCCTATAGAAAAGCCTGTCCTGAATTCTTTTTCGGTAATATTGTAAATAACTTCAACTGAACAAGCCGGAAACGCGACTTTTGAAAGGTACATTTTCATTCCGCCGCCAGCTCCCTGATTAAAAACCCAAGTCCTGTCAAAGTCTTTTGCGCGCGCTGTCTGATAAACCGCATAAACAGAAAAAAGACCTATTTTTGTCTTAAGAGCGGCATATTCAAGCCCAAGAGAAAGCCCTGCCATTGAATCAGAAGAAAATTCAGTAGGAAAAAGGCTCACAGAAGCCGAACGTCCGCCAGTATAAAAGACAATCGGAGCATCGAATTCATAAAAGCAAGATGCTGACTGAACAATTCTAAGTTTGTCAAGAATCGGCTGCTGAATTTTTATTTTAAGCTCAAATCCGTTAAAAACATCCCAACAAGGCGTAACATCAACAAAAGCCTTTACAGCTGCAAATTTTTCAGACATAAAAACACCGTTCCAGTCAGCGGATTTAAAATCTATTGCGGCGGAAGATTCCCAGACTTTTTCAGATTCAATTTCGCCTTTGATTTCGTCCGAGCCGTCAACTTTTATAATTCCAAATCCTGTGCTTAGTTCCGCAGAAAAACAGTCAAAAAATTTCTTGGAAACACCAAGGCTTCCGCGGAAAGAAAGAGAGCCAAAATCGTAAACTGAATCATCTTTTGTTGTAACAAGCTCCGTGTCCGATTTTGAAATTCCTGTGTAAATCGAAAATCCAAGCGACGAGCCTTTTGGCGGACGTGAAAAAAATGCCATTCCAGAAATGTTGTCCCGCGAAAAAATTCCGCCCAGCATAAAAAAATCTTTCAGACCCATCGCATTTGAATCAATGAGAAACGCGCCCGCAGAAAAAACTCCGTCATTAACGGCAACAATCGGCAGCGGCAAAATGGACATTTTTTCTTCAAGTGAAATTTTAACACGGCTCTCATTTTCGGTTATAGGCTCGCATTCAATGGAAATATTTGTAAAAAGGTTGTCCGCCTGAAGTGAATTTTCTATGCTGTGCAAAGTTTCCGCGGAAGCCTCTTTTCCAATGAACTTTTTTAAGTCGCGCTGAGCTGCAAATTCTTTTGTGCGCTTTAAGCCTTGAATTTCAAACTTCGTGATTTTAGGCTCAGCGTTAAGAAAACCTGCAAAAATAGCAAAAAGCACAACTGCAGAAAATGACTTTTTCATTGAAAACATCTCCATTTATTGTAAATAACTAAAGTTATAATTTTACAACAAATGGGAAGATTTAGCAATATAATGCAAGAAAAAGAATTAAATGCGGTTAAAACCTGCCAAGCATGGACAAAACAAGCGAACCGCTCAATGAAGCCGCTTCGTTTTCATTAAAGTTGTAAATTGATTCTCCGTCATCGTCCGCCATGTCGCTCATGCAACGGATAATCACAAATGGAATTTCATTTATCCAGCAGGCATGCGCAACAGCAGCTCCTTCCATTTCAACACAAGCCGGAGAGCAAGTTTCCTGAATTGCTGATTTTTTCTCTTTGTCGCTTATAAACTGGTCGCCTGTAGCAATCCGTCCGAACACAAGCTTATGTTCCGCCGGAAATTCCTTAAATGCAGAACGAGCCGCTTCAAGCATTTTGCCGTCCGCCGGAAAATCGCTGCATTTCATCTGCGGAATTTCAGTTTTTTTGTAGCCGAATCCTGTCGCGTCCATGTCATGATAAACTGCATCCGTGGAAGCAACAAAATCAAGCACTTTAAGTCCAGAAGCCATTGCGCCGGCAATTCCAGTGTTGATTATATGCGTGCATCCAAACTTAAGAATCAGCCGTTGAGCACACAAAGCCGCATTCACCTTTCCAACTCCAGACTGAACCAGAACTACAGGAATTCCGTTGATTTTTCCTTCAGTGAATGTCATTCCGCCAGCCTTGGTTACCGCCGGATTTTCTTCCAATTTTGACTTTAAAAGCTCCAGTTCAACGCTCATTGCGCCGATTATCCCGACCTTTTTTGACATAAAATGTTACTCCTTGCGAAATACCGCATTATTTACAAAAAACTTCTAAAAATTTCTTCAAAACCATTGACTGCATTACAGTTTTCATGTAAATTATAACCAGCAGTAAATAAACGACAAAATGAAGTCAACACGCTTCAGAAACGGACTGTCTTTTTCCTCCTTAGGGCAGTCCGTTATTTTTTTTGTCAAAAACAGAATAATAGAAAGCAAAGGGAATTTCAATTTTCAATCTAAGAATTGACATAAATTTAAAAAATCAATATATTGTTTTTAGACAATGACGTCTGTTTTCTGGGTATTTTTATGCCCTCAGAACAGGCGTCTTTTTTTTTGCCAATTAATTGAAAAGGGGTTATTTATGTGTGGATTTGTTGGCGCATTTGATTTAAACAGCGGCTCGCAGCCGATTGATGAAGGCTTAAAAGAACAGCTTCGTTCCCAAGTTCTGGATATGTCTAAAAAAATCCGTCATAGGGGACCGGACTGGAGCGGAGTTTACACAGGAAACAATGCGATTTTAAGCCACGAACGTCTTTCTATTGTAGATCCGCTTTCTGGAAAACAGCCGCTTGTTAGCGATGACGGAAAAATCATTCTTGCGGCAAACGGTGAAATATATAATCATCAGGAAATCCGCAGACAGTTTTCAGGAAAATACAGCTTTAAAACACAGAGCGACTGCGAAGTTATAATTCCGCTTTACAAAAAATACAGAGCAGAAGAAAACGGCTTTTGCAAAATGATAGAAGAGCTTTCTGGAATTTTTGCATTCGCGCTTTATGATTCAGAAAAAGACGTTTATTTAATTGCCCGTGACGAAATCGGCGTTATTCCGCTTTATCAGGCATGGGACAAGCAGGGACGTTACTATGTTGCTTCAGAACTAAAGGCTCTTGAAGGGCAAAACATGGTTTCTATTGAAGAATTTCCAAACGGACATTATTTCTATTCAAAAGACAAAAAGCCGGCTCTTTGGTACAAACGCGACTGGGAAGAATTCAGCGCAGTAGAAAATGCAAAACGCGCGACGGATGACAACGGAGAAATCATAAACGAAGATGTAATTCAGAATGTGCGCGACGGACTTGAAAAAGCCGTGAAACAGCAGCTTATGAGCGATGTTCCTTATGGAGTTTTGCTTTCAGGCGGACTTGATTCAACTGTAATCGCGGCAATCACACAAAAATTCGCAAAAAAAAGAATTGAGACCGGCTCTTTAAAAGATGCCTGGTGGCCGCAGCTTCATAGTTTTGCAGTAGGACTTGAAGGAAGCCCTGACTTAATCGCAGCAAAAAAAGCCGCTGATTTTATAGGAACAGTTCACCATGAGGTTCACTTTACAATTCAGGAAGCTTTAGATGCCCTTGAAGATGTAATTTACCACATTGAAACTTACGACATTACAACAGTGCGCGCTTCAACACCAATGTACTTGCTTGCCCGCGTTATAAAATCAATGGGAATAAAAATGGTTCTTTCCGGCGAAGGAAGCGATGAGCTTTTTGGCGGATATTTGTATTTCCACAAAGCGCCTAACGCCCGCGAATTCCATGAAGAGCTTGTGCGTAAAATGAGCAAACTGCACCTTTACGACTGCCTGCGTGCAAACAAATCTCTTGCAGCCTGGGGAGTTGAAGGCCGTGTTCCTTTCCTTGACAAGGATTTTATCGACATTGCAATGAGACTGAATCCGCTTGACAAAATGAACATAAAACTTCCGAACGGAAAACAGCGCATTGAGAAATGGATTGTACGCAAGGCATTTGAAGACATTCTTCCACCTGACATTTGCTGGAGACAAAAAGAGCAGTTCAGCGACGGCGTAGGCTACAGCTGGATTGACACATTGAAGGAAATGACAGCACAAAAAGTTTCGGATGCAGAATTCGCCCAGAGAGCAAAAAGATTCCCGGTAAACACTCCTGTTACAAAGGAAGAATATTATTACAGGGAAATTTTTTCAAACCTCTTCCCAAGCGAAAGCGCAGCGCTTGCAGTTCCACACGAAGCCGGAGTCGCCTGCTCAACAGCAAAAGCTCTAGAATGGGATGAAGCCTGGAGCAAAATGGACGAACCAAGCGGAAGAGCCATTAGCGGCGTGCATAATGACGCCTACAAAAGCTAAATAAAAAATATGCTGTGCGGAATTTTCATTTTCTGCGCAGCGCAAAATTCTTGCAAAAGCTTAACTTGGGCAAAGTCTATGGAATCAGTTTTTGAAAATCTTAAAGACACTTGCGAAGGCAAAATTGCCGCTGAAATAGAAAAACTTTATGCCGAACTTGAAAAACAGCAGTCGGATTGGTACAAAAAAACAAAATTCACCTGCCATTCTGGCTGCGGAATGTGCTGCCACAACTTTGAGCCGGACTTAACAGAAGCCGAAGCAAATTTTATGGTATTGTGGCTTATACAAAACCAAAGACAAACCGCAGAAAAACTTCTTGAAGAAAATGAAAATTCCAGTAAAACTTGCATTTTTTTCAATGCGGAAAATGACTGTCACTGCTCCATTTATGGCGCGCGACCTTTTATCTGCAGACTTTTTGGAGCAAGCAGTTTTTACAGCAAAAACCGTTCACTTGTCTGGCGGCCATGCAAATTTTATCCGGAAGAAAAACTTTCAGACTTTGGACTTTCCCACAGACAATATTCAAAAGATATGGCAAAAAAAATTCTGGGCGAAGTTCCTCCTGCAATGAGCGACATAATGGCGCAGGCAATGGCAGTCAGCCCCGAAAACAAAAGCACCGAGCCTCTGCGGAAAATTCTTCCAAGAAAAATTCAGCACATATTTTTTCTTCTCAAATGCTGCGGAAATGTTTAGCAAACGTTTTAATCTTTGCTTCTTGTAAAAAAACGCCCGAAAATTTCTTTTGTTTTTAAAACATTTATAAAAGCTGCAGAATCACATTTTTTCAGTTCGCGACTCAAAGGTCCAAGCTCATCTGCAGAAACAACCGTATAAAGCATTGTTTTTTCTGAATTTTTGTAGCAGCCTGTTCCAATAAATTTTGTAGCGTCATGATTTGTAGAATTCTTTACAACCTGGTACATTTCGTCAGGTTTTTCCGTAATAATCAAAAGAGTGATTTTTTGGTAGCGTCGGTAAAGCTCATTTAAAATTTGAGTCGAGCTGAACTGAAAAATAATCGAGTAAAGCGCCTTGTCCCAGCCAAAAAGAATTCCGGCTACAACAAGAACGCAAATATTCATTCCAAAAATCATATTCCACATATCCATGCCTTTTTTTTCAGAAAAATAAATTGCGATAAAGTCCGTTCCGCCGCTTGTTGCATCAGCATAAAGACAGCAAGTTATGGCTAGTCCGTTTAAGATTCCGCCGAAAATCGAACACAAAAGCAAATCATCTGTAATACGGATTGAAGGAATAAAATCTGTAAGAAATGAAGAAACTGCAATCATCAGCAAAGAAAAAATTGTAAACTTCTTTCCAATGTATTTAAAGCTTATAAAAACCGGCACTGCATTCAACGCAAAATACAAAACTGTATACGGAATTTTCACATTGAAAAACTTCAAAAATGCGCGCTGAATCAAAAGCGAAATTCCTGCAAATCCGCCTGGAAAAAGTTCCGCCGCATAGGCAAAAGAATTCAGATTCATGGAAAAAATAACCGCGCCGGCAATAACAAGAATCACGCGTTTAAAAGTTGAAGGTGTAGGAATAATCGTAGTTACACTGGTCATGCTAAAATTGTATCAATAAAATACAGTTTAGTTAAGAATGCAGTTTCTTATAAAAAAAATTGACATTCCCCCTGCGCCTGAATAATATAAAAAGGGGTTACGAAATTCTCGGTAGGTGTTTTTATGGAAAAGAAGAAGTCGATTTATTTTACGCTTGTTGCTATTTCGGTCGCGCTTTCGGTTGTGGTTTCAGTCTGCGTTTCGCTTGTGCTTTATAATATGATTTCGGGCGAAATTACCGGAATGAAAAAAATGGAGCTCAGGGCAAGCTCGGACAGAATGCACGTTCTGTTCACCGCGCGGCAGAAAAATCTTGAGAAAAAACTTTCCGTGATTCTGGATAAAATTGACTGGAACAGCATTTACTCGCAGGATGAAATTTTCAGCCGGCTTTCGGAAGTTCAGGAAGAGGCGGAGCTTTACAGCGTGATTCTTGCCAAAAATTCAGGCGAGACAATTTTTTCATCCGGGAAGAACAGTTCAGCTTCACTTGCCTCCGAAAAAAAGGCGCTTTCAAATGCTGCGGGCGGAAAACTGAATTCGTGCGTCTCGCTCAAAAATGACGAGGTTCTTGCAACGGCAGCCGCAAGATTTCCGGCGATAAGCGGAAGTGTTCTTGTGATTCAGCAGGAAATTTCAGACCACGGATGGCTTTCGGAATACGGCTACACGCTCGGATGCAGCATGAATATTTTTATAGAAGACACTTGCGTTGAAAGCTCGGACATCGGAGAAAACGGCAAGCCAAAGACCGGCGGAAAAATGGGAAGTCCGTTCATCATCGGCGAAGTCTACAAAAGCCGTCATGTCCTTGAGCTGATTGACCGCTACAAGGGAAACGTTGCCGCTACGGTTTTCAGCCCGATTGACAGCGATGACGGAAACGCGATGCTTTATCTCGGAATAAATTTAAAGGAACTTGAAAAAAGCTCTTCGCGGCTTATAAAACTCGCGCTTCCTGTCGTGGTTGCGGCGATTCTTTTGAGCCTTGGAATAATTCTCTTTATAATCCTTCAGATTGTGACAAAACCTTTGAAGAGAACTTCCGCGGCATTCAAAAAACTGAACGGAGAATCCGGAACTTCAGACCTGACGATAAAAATAGACGCCAAAAATGAAAACGAAATCGGCGAGATGATAGATTCTGTGAACCATTTTATCGGCACTTTGCGCGGACTTCTTGCAGACGTGAATTCGGCGGAATCCCAGCTTGAGTCAATCGGAACAAGTTTGGCTTCAACTTCGCAGGAATCGGCAAGCGCGGTCTCGCAGATTATGTCGAACATCCTTAGCGTAAAAAATCAGATTGAAAAGCAGAATAAGACGCTTGATGAAGTTCAGGGAATTCTTGACAGCTCAAGCCACGGAATTGAGTCGCTTGAAAAGAACATCGAGGACCAGTCCGCAAAAATCACCGAATCGTCATCGTTCATCGAAAAAATGGTGGCAGACATCGCGGAAATGTCGGAATCCGTCGCGAATCTTGCGGGCGAATACAAGGAGCTTATCCGTATTACTGATTCCGGAAAAACACGTCAGAACGAGATGGCGGATGAAATCAAGAACATGGCGGAGCAGTCAAAGAATCTTGCCGACGCGAACTCCGTAATCTCGCAGATTGCCTCGCAGACAAACCTCCTTGCCATGAACGCCGCGATTGAAGCAGCCCACGCGGGAGAAGCCGGAAAAGGATTCAGCGTTGTTGCGGATGAAATCAGAAAGCTTGCCGAGAATTCCGCCGCGCAGTCAAATTCAATCAAGAAGGAGCTTGAGACAATCGGCCAGGTGATTGCAAAGGTTGTCGAGACATCCGAGATTTCCGTAAAGGAATTTGAAAAGATAACTGAAAAAGTCAGCTCCACCGAATCGCTTGTTCAGAATGTGGACAGCACAATGTCGCGCCAGCATGAGTCCTCAAAGCAGGTTCTGGCGAATCTGCAGGACGTGGACGATACGACTTCGACAGTTCTCAAGACCGCAAAGGAAATGTCCGCCGCAATTGAGAATGTCGCTACTGCCGCAGGAAACCTCGATATGCTGGCCCAGCAGGTTGCAGGAAGCATGGACGAAATGTCCGAAGGCGTAAAGGAAATAAACACCTCCGCTCAGAACATTTCCGAAATGGCGCAGACAACCCACGACAGCATAAAGGTCATGGACAGCGTCCTGTCGAAATTCAAAATCTAGCGCTGAGGAAACATTTTTGCTATTGACCCCAATGTAAAATTTCAGATATAATATCTGACATTCGGGCCATTAGCTCAGTCGGTTAGAGCAGGGGACTCATAATCCCTTGGTCCTAGGTTCAAGTCCTAGATGGCCCACTGAAATATTAAGGATACTTTGCAATAAAAGTATCCTTTTTTGTTTTAAAGTAACCAAAAAAAATTCTATAGTTTTTTCATTTAAAAACTGCCGTTGTAAATATTGATTTTTTAATGTATTCTATAACGTATGGCTTACGAAGTTACGGCGACACGGCGTCGTCCACAGAATTTTGACAATCTTATTGGTCAGGAATTCGTTGCGGAAACTCTCAAGAATTCAATACAGTCAAAAAAAATAGCTCACGCATATTTATTTTCAGGTCCGAGAGGATGCGGAAAAACATCAACCGCAAGAATTCTTGCAAAAGCCCTGAACTGCCAGAAAGGACCTACAGCTTTTCCATGCGGAGAATGCGCAGCGTGCAAAGAAATAACAGCAGGATCTTCGCTCGACGTAATTGAAATAGACGGTGCTTCAAATACAAGCGTTAACGATGTCCGCCAAATAAAAGACGAGGTTTTGTTTCCGCCGAATTCATGCAGATACAAAATCTACATAATCGATGAAGTGCACATGCTTTCAACCTCGGCATTCAACGCGCTTTTAAAGACAATTGAAGAACCGCCGCCATACTGCATTTTTATTTTTGCAACTACGGAAATCCAAAAAGTTCCAGCCACAATAAAATCAAGATGCCAGCAGTTCAACTTTAGGCTTGTTCCAATTGAAAAAGTAAAACAGCAGCTTGCAGAAGCCGCCAACGAACTTGGAATAAAGGCAGAAGACGAAGCACTTTACTGGATTGCAAGAGAATCGACAGGCTCAATGAGAGACTCGTATACGCTCTTTGATCAGGTTGCAGCTTTTTCCGGCGGAGAAATCACTTACGAAAAAATCCGCGACAAACTTGGACTTGTTGGAGTTGACCGTCTGAATGAAATTTTCGGTTTCTGTGTAAAAAAAGATTCTGAAAACGCGCTTTTAAAGCTTGATGAATATTTACAGAACGGAGTAAGCATTGAGCAGCTTATTTCAAACTGCGCGGATTATTTGCGCTCAATTCTTCTTATAAAAAGCGGTGTAAAAAAAGAATCATTGCTTGGACAAAGCGCAGACCGTTTTTCCAAGGAAGTGCTGGATTCATGGAATTCCATGCAGACAGAAAGAGCACTTGGAATTTTCATGCAGCTTTACAGAGATGTTCGCTACTCGCTAAGTCCAAGATACGAATTTGAACTTGCAGTTTCAAGGCTTTGCTGGCTCAAGGATTATGTTTCCGCGGCGGAAGTAAAAAAAGCAATTGACGCTGTAAAACCGATTTTGGCAAACTCAAGCTCACAAAGGAAAATTCCCGCTGAAAAAAAAAATGAACCGGTAAATATAAATGCGCCAAGGAATTCGTTTTTATCTGTTCCTGCTCCAATTCCCACATTCAGCGCACTGGAAGAAGACGAAGATTCTTTTTATGATGGCGGAGCTGAACCGCCTGAAAAATTTTCAGCAGAGGCAGAAACCAAGCCTTTAGAGCAAAATCAAGATATTCCGCAGCAAAAAGAATCCGTTGCAAAAAACGTGGACACTTCGGACATAGAAAAAGTAAAAGATGCAATGATTTCCGATTTTTCCATAGACGATGCTTTGCTTGCCAGCAGTTTAATGCAGACAAAAGAATGGAAGCTTGAAGAAAACAAAGCAAACGCGATAAGTGAAAATCAGTTTGAGCAGATGCAGATTCAGCAGCAGGCTTTTAAAATTTCAGAATATCTTTCTAAAATTTACGGACGGACAATAAGCTTTGAAATTCAGTTTGTTCCGAAAAAAGTTGAAGAAAAAAAACAGGAAATTCCAACAGAAGTAAAAATTCTCCGGGATGTCTTTAAAGGAACTATAACCGTAGGAGCATAAAATGAAAAAAACATTCGCTTTGTTTTTATGCGTCGGCTTGTTTTTTAGCTGCGGACAAAAATCTCCTGAAATGACACTTGAAGAAATCGCGGAATACAAAAAAAATTCAGGCTCGCTTCTTCTTGAAAAAACGCTATACAGACCATGGAAAGGCGGCGGTTTTGCAGACGGAACAGAAGGAGGCGAATGGTTTTCTTCAATAAGCGCAGATCCAAAAACTTTCAACCAGTATATTGCAGAACGCGATGCAGAAAGCGCAGGAATTATAAACCAGACTTTGGATTCGCTTGTGGACTATGACAATGCTGAAAAAAAATGGTTTCCAAAAGCGGCATTCTTTGAAGTAGAAACCAACAAGAAAAAAAACACGCTAACCGTCCATTACACTTTGCGTGAAAATCTTTACTGGACTTGGTACGGCTCAGACAAAAAAGTTCCTGTAACTTCTGATGATGTTGTTTTCTGGTACAACGAAATTGCAGGAGACCCGGCATTCCAAAGCTCAGGCTATAGCGGACAGTTTGTTTCTATGCCAGACGGAACTTCCGCGCGCATTGAATGTGTAAAAATAAACAACAGGCAGTTTGACTTTGTCTTTCCGCGGATTATAGCAGATCCGCTTCTTGCCACAAACATGAGTTTCTGTCCGTCTTTTATCTATAAAAAAGCAAAAGAAGAAAAAGGCGCAGAAGGTGTAAAAGACTTATTCAAGGCTTCGTGCAATGTCCGTGAAATTCCTTCAATGGGAAGATGGTACATAGCTGAATATATTCCGGGCCAGAGAATCGTGTACAAAAAAAATCCGTACTACTGGGAAAAAGACTCGCAAGGAAAAACCACAACTTACATAGACACAAAAACAGTTCAAATTGTAGGAAATCCGCGGACTGAATATCTTTTATTCAAGCAGGGAAAAATGGAATCCTATTCGCCAGTTCCGGAAGAAGTTGACGCTGTGATAAACGGACAAAAAGATTCTTACAAAGTCTTCCGCTCGGAAGGTTCAATCGGAACTGCAATGTGGACGTTCAATCAGAATCCAAAAAACAGAGGAAAAAATTTCTACAGCTGGTTTACAAAAAAAGAATTCCGCCAGGCAATGAGTTGCCTTTTAAATCGTGAAAGAATAATTGCACAGACTTACCGCGGACTTGCCGAACCAAAATACAATTTTTTTCCAAGCGTGAATCCGTACTACAACGAAGAAATCACGCTGAAATACAGATTCGACAAGGAAATGTCTTTACGACTTTTGTCAAAAATCGGAATAAACCAAGATTCAAACGGCACAATGCGCGATGCCTTTGGAAACGAAATTTCATTTGACCTTGCAATCCCTTCATCCAGCGCAACCTCAAATGACATGGCGCAAATTGTAGCGGACGAATGTTCAAGTGTAGGAATAACCGTGAATGTGCGTCAGGTTGATTTTCAAAAACTGATTGAGCTTTTGACTTCAACTTATGACTGGCAGTCGGTGTTCATCGGTCTTGGCGCAAATATTTTTCCAACGCAAGGAAGCAATGTCTGGCCTTCAAGCGGAAATTTGCATCTTTGGTATCCAGAGCAAAAAACTCCGGCAACTGAATGGGAAGCTAGAATCGACCACCTTTACAACGAAGGCTCTTTTACAAACGATTTCAATCAGGCAAAAAAAATTTGGGACGAATATCAGTCCATTATTCTTGAGCAATGCCCGATAATTTATCTTGTAAGCATGAAAACTTTTTTTGCGCTTCAAGGCAAATGGGATATTTCAAATTTTTTTTATGACAACATGAACGGAGCAATGACGGAACGGATTTTCTTGTCGCAGATTCAGTAAGGGAAAAAATATGGCAGCATTTTTAAAAAAACTTTGGGAAACAATTTCTTTTCCTTGGAACTACTTAAAAAAGCAAAGTCCCCTCGCATCTTTTATAACTGGAAGAATTGCAACAATGGCGGCTCTTCTTTTTATTTTGGGGCTTGCAATGTTCGCGCTCATGGAACTTGCTCCCGGAGACATAGTTGACCAGATGATGACGCAGCAAATCGCATCTTCCATGAATTCAACTTCGGTTTCATCATCGCAGATTTCAAAGGACAACAGCTTTACAACAGACCAAGGCCAGCAGCTTAGAAAAGAACTGGGACTGGACAAACCGTTTTATTCTCAATATATGGACTGGCTAAAAAGAGTTTTTGTAAATCACGATCTTGGAATCAGTCTGATTTCCAGAACACCGGTAAGCTTTTTGATTTTATCGCGGCTTAAAAATTCAATAGTTTTGAATTTGATTTCGCTTGTTTTTATCACGTCGTTTTCTTTTTTGCTCGGAGTTTATTTTTCTAGCAAGGCCGGAACAAGAACTGACGTGGCGGCAACTTTTTTCGCGCTTTTTTTTCATGCTTTCCCGGGAATTTTGCTTTTGATTCTTTTGCAGCTTTTTGCATCTATAACAGGACTTTTTCCAGTAACAGGCTATCCGAATTTTCCATTCTCTGAAAATCCTATGAAATTTTCATTCAGCTATGTTCATCATATTTTTCTTCCGTTGCTTGCCTCTTTTCTTGGAGGAGTTGGAGGAACTATGAGAATGATCCGCTCAACGATGCTAGACCAGATGGGACTTCCTTACATAATGGCTCTTCGTTCACGTGGAATTTGCGAGCGCAGAATTTACTTGAACCATGCTTTTAAAAACACGCTCAATCCGTATATAACAGGCAGCGCAAATCTTCTTGCAAGCCTTTTCAGCGGAAGCTTGATCTTGGAAATAATTTTTTCGTATCCGGGAATAGGCCGGCTGATGTACGAAGCTGTAACCCAGCAGGATGTAAATCTTGTTCTGGCAAACAGCATGTTTGTTTCCGCGCTGGTTCTTGCCGGAATGATTATTTCAGACATCACGCTTGCAATTGTAGATCCTAGAATCAGATATAAATAATTTTTTGGAGTGCTTTATGAAAAAACTTTTAGTTACCATTGCAGCAAGCGCACTGCTTGCTTTTGTTCAGATTTCCTGCTCAACGAACAAGATTCCCACGGAAATTCCAAAGCCGTCGGTTTCATTCAATTCAATTTCATTTGTTTCGCTCGATTTGGAAGGAATAACTTTAAAGTGCGACTATGCAATCAAAAACCCTTACCCGGTTTCACTTTCACTTGCAAAACTTGCGGCGGACATAACTTGCAACGGTGAAGCTTTTACAACTTTGACCGCGGACGAAGGAATTTCACTTTCAGCAAAATCCACAAAAGAAAATTCGTTCAACTTTAAAATTCCTTACGATTCAATTTTGAACTTTGCAAAAACTTTCAAGTCTGAAAAAACACTTCCATTCAAGATAGCGGGAAATGCGACAATCGACAACATTCCGCTGATTTCTTCAATAACATTGCCGTTTTCAAAAGACTTTGACGTTCCTGTATTCAAGCCAAGCTTTTCATTTTCAAGTCCAAAAGTTGTTCTGCCGACTGCAAAAGAAATTATTTCATCTTTTACAAAAAGCGGAATTTCGGCGGTAAAAGCAGCAAGCGCGGCAACTTCACTGGCTTCAGGAAAACCGATCGCAGAAAATTTGCTCGACAACGTGAACATGGACGTAAAAATAAATTTCAACTTGAATGTAAAAAATGAAGGCGGCGCAGACTGGAAGTACATTTTAAATTCATGCAAAATCAGTTCAGGCGGAAAAGAACTTACAGAGCTTGACGTTGCCCAAAACGAAATAAATTCCGCAGATGGAACAATCCCGCTCACAGCCACAATCAACACAATTACAGCCGGAAAATTTATTACTCAGATTATAAACAAGTCCGGAACAAATCCGACATTCGCGCTTAAAAGCGGCATTTCATTTCCGCAGTTAAAATCAGTAACTTTGCCTTTGTCTTGCTCAAAAGAAATTCCGCTAAGCAAATTTGCCATTGGAAAATAAAACAAAATGAAGCAGCTTTTTAAATATATTACAGGACGACCAGTTGCGCTTGCCTCTTTAATCGTGATTGCCATGATTTACATTGTCATGATTTTTGCTGAATTTTTTGCTCCGTATTCAGCAACTGCATCTTTTTCGGAAGATACTTTTCATCCTGCAAATATTGAGCTGACTTCCAAAGGTTTAAAAGTCCGTGAATTCAGAGTTCTGGAAAGCACAACTTGGCATTACGCAAAGGTAAAGGATTTGCGGCACAACCTAAAATTTTTTGTGCATGGACATAAATACAAAGTCCTTGGAATTATTCCGTGCGACCTTCATCTTTTTGGAACAGAGCCTGATTCAAATGGAAACCAATATCCGGTATTCTTAATTGGAGCAGACAATTTAGGACGAGACCTTTTTTCAAGAATCGTATACGGAAGCAGAATTTCACTTACGATTGGATTTATTGCAAGCGCAGTTTCATTAGTTCTTGCAATAATTTTCGGCGGACTCGCAGGATTTTACGGCGGCTCAACTGACTGGTTCATAATGCGGTTCAGCGAATTTTTTATGCTCATTCCTAGCCTTTACCTGATTCTTTTTTTACGCTCGCTTTTAAACACAAACATGGATTCTGGAACTTCCTACATGGTCATCACTGTAATTCTTTCTCTTGTAGGTTGGCCGGGAAGCGCGCGGACTTTACGCGGAATGATCCATTCAATTAAACGCGAAGAATTTATTCAGAACGCAGTCCTTGAAGGAACTCCATCGCTTGTAATAATTTTCAAATATATAATTCCGCAGATTGCAAGCCTTCTTATTGTAAGCACAACGCTTTCGATTCCGGGCTTTATTATGAGCGAAACAACACTTTCGTATCTTGGGCTTGGAATAAATGATCCTGCGGTAAGCTGGGGCTCGCTTATAAACCGCGACATTTCCACGTTGAACAATCTCAAAAATTTCCCGTGGCTCTTAACTCCTGTTTGGATATTGCTTGCCGTAACGCTTGCATTCAACTTTTTGGGCGACAGTTTGCGCGATTTTTATGATCCGTTTCATTCAGTCTTTCCAACTTGGAAAAAAAGGCGGCTTGAAAAGAAAATCAAGACGCATCCTGCTCAATGCGAATTTTCGATGGCGGAACTTCAGCGTTCATTTTTAACCGTGCAAAATCTTTTTGTAACTTTTGATATTACAACAGGAAACAAAAATATTCAGATTCAGGCTGTACGCGGCGTAACTTTTTCAATGAAGCGCGGAGAAATTCTTGGAATTGTCGGAGAAAGCGGCTCAGGAAAATCAGTTTCCACAACGGCGATTTCAGGACTTTTGCCGGGAAACGCTTTTGTTGAAGGCAGAATTTTCTTTAAAGGCATCGAGCTTACTTCACTTTCGCAAGATCAGTTCAGGGAATTGCGCGGAAGAAAAATCGGCTGTATCTTTCAAGAACCCGGACGCTCGTTTGATCCGCTCCAAAGCATAGGAAATGTTTTTGCGGAAACTTTAAAAAATTCAGAGCCAGAACTTTCAAAAGAAGAATGCAAAAAACGCGCTGTGGAGCTTTTAAATGAAGTCGGACTTCCAGACGCAGAAAAACGCCTAAAGAATTTTCCTCACCAGTTTTCAGGAGGACAGCTTCAAAGAATCAGCATTGCGCTTTCTTTGGCTCAAGGCTGCGACCTTCTTATTGCGGACGAGCCTACAACTGCGCTCGATGTTACAATTCAGGCGCAAATTGTGGAACTTTTGGCAGACTTAAGAAACAAGCGCGGACTTTCAATAATTTTTATAAGCCACAACATTGACCTTGTAGCTTCACTTTGCGACAATATAATCGTAATGTACGGCGGACTAATCATGGAAAAAGGAACTTCCGCCCAAATCATAAAAAATCCGCGGCATCCATACACAAAGGCGCTTTTAGCTTCCACGCCAAAATTCGGAAGCCACTACACAGAACAAGAACTTTCTTCTATTCCAGGAAGAGTTACAGATCCGGCTTCACCTGTACCCGGATGTCCGTTTGCTCCAAGATGCGGCTTTAAAAAAGATGAATGCGAAAAAGAAAACTTCAGATGCTACAAAATGATATAAAAAGGACTGATTTTATATGAAAAAAGATATAATATTATATACTGAAAACTTGCAGAAACACTTTGGGCTTGACGCAGGATTCTTTGCAAAAAAAAACAAGCAAGTCTATGCGGTAAACGGAGTTTCATTTGAAATCGAGCGCGGAAAAACCTACGGACTTGTAGGCGAAAGCGGCTGTGGAAAAACAACAACAGCCCGGCTTTTAGTAAGAATGTACAATGCCGATTCCGGAAAAATATATTTCAATCCGCAGGAAAAAACAGAACCTATTGAAGTTGCAAATCTGGACAAAAAAGCTCTTTCCGCATATAGGGAAAAAGTAAAATACATTTTTCAAGACCCTTCACGCTCACTGAATCCACGCATGACAATTGCAAGCATTTTATCATCGCCTTTAAAATATTCATCGCATTGGCAGGGAAAAGAGCAGGCACGTGAAAAAGCCACCGAGTTGCTCGAAGAAATCGGGCTAGACAAAGCGGATTTGGACAGACGGCCGCAGGAATTTTCAGGCGGACAAAGGCAGCGCATTTCAATTGCACGCGGGCTGATTCTTGAGCCGGAACTTCTGATTTGCGATGAAGTTGTAAGCGCGCTGGATGTTTCTGTTCAGGCGCAAATTCTGAATCTTTTGCAGGATTTAAGGAAAAAACGCGGACTTTCATTTTTGTTTATTGCCCACGATTTAAAAGTTTCCTGCTATTTTTGCGACACAATCGGTGTAATGTACCGCGGAATGATTGTAGAAGAAGCCGAGGCAAAAGACCTTTACAAGGAAGCCTTGCATCCGTACACGCAGACACTTTTTGCCGGAGCAGGCGGAAAATTTCAAGTTGAAAAAACAGGCGAAATGAAAACATTGCTGGAAAACCTTTCTGGCTGCCCGTTTGCCCACAGATGCCCAAGAGCGCAAGAAAAATGCCGTTCTGAAATTCCGCCTTTAAAGCAGCTTTCAGAAAACCATAAAGTGCGCTGTTTTTTTATAGAATAGACTCTAAAAACGCCTTAATACTATAAAAGTATGATAATTCAACTGATTATTTGGAATTTTTGGAATTATTTTCGTTTTTGTACCCTTATTTTTAAAGATTTTCCCTTAATTCCGCAGTTAAAAAAATCAAAAAAAATCTGCCCCCAAGAATCACGCATAAACCGCCTGTTTATAGAATTCTTAAATTTATACAAAAAGCTCTTTTTATTGACTGAAAACACTACTGCTAGTATACTAAAGGCAGTTGTAACACCATATATAGATAAGGGTGCTAAAAAAAAAGAGGGAAAAGCATGAAAATCATCAAAAGAAGTGGTGCGGAAGCTATTTACGACCGCAATAAAATTTCAACGGCAATAAGAAAGGCAAACGTGCAGGTAAGAGAATCACATCGCCTTAAAGAAAGCCAGATTGAATCCATTGTTGATGATATTGAAATCGAATGCCATAATTCAGGACATGCGCTTAATGTTGAAGACATTCAAGACCTCGTTGAAAACGGAATTATGCAAAACGGTGCTTACGAAGTTGCCAAGCTTTACATAACCTACCGCTACCGCCATCAGCTTTTGCGCAAAGAAAATACAACCGACCAGCAAATAATGAGCCTCCTTGAAGAAAACAACGAAGAAGTCAAACAGGAAAATTCAAATAAAAATCCGACTGTAGTTTCTGTCCAGCGCGACTATATGGCTGGAGAAGTCAGCAAGGACATTACACGCCGTTTTCTTTTGGATCCGGATATTTGCAAAGCCCATGACGAAGGAATCATACATTTTCATGATGCGGACTATTTTGCACAGCACATGCACAACTGCGACCTTGTAAACCTTGAGGATATGTTACAAAACGGAACTGTAATCAGCGGAACAAAAATCGACCGTCCGCATTCTTTTTCAACAGCCTGCAATATAGCCACACAGATTATAGCGCAAGTCGCTAGCTGTCAGTACGGCGGACAAAGCATTACGCTCACTCATCTTGCTCCGTTTGTAGACGTAAGCCGCAAAAAAATCATGGCGGAAACAACAGAACTCATAAAAGCCACAGGACTTCAGGTTTCTTCAGAGCAGTTTGATTATATGGTTGAACAGCGTGTAAAGGACGAAATCAAGCGCGGAGTCCAGACAATTCAGTATCAAGTTATAACCCTTATGACAACAAACGGCCAGGCTCCTTTTGTAACGGTTTTCATGTACTTGAACGAAGCGAAAAACGAGCAGGAAAAAGCCGACCTTGCGCTTATTATAGAAGAAGTTCTCAAGCAGCGTTATCAGGGAGTAAAAAACGAAAAAGGCGCCTGGATTACTCCTGCGTTCCCAAAACTTATTTATGTTCTTGAAAATGACAACGTGGAACAAGGCTCGCCATACTATTATCTTTCTGAACTTGCCGCAAAATGCACCGCGCGCAGAATGGTTCCAGACTACATAAGCGAAAAGAAAATGCTGGAGCTAAAAATCGATGCAAAAGGAAACGGAAACTGCTATCCTTGCATGGGCTGCCGTTCATTTTTAACGCCTTACCTGGACTTGACTGGAAAGCCAAAATACTACGGAAGATTCAATCAGGGAGTTGTAACGCTGAACCTTGTTGATGTAGCCTGCTCTTCTGGCGGAGATATGATGAAATTCAATCAGCTTCTTCAGGAACGCCTTGAACTTTGCCACAGAGCGCTTAGAATCCGCCACGAACGCCTTCTTGGAACAAAATCTGATGCCGCACCAATTCTATGGCAAAACGGAGCTTTGGCAAGATTAAAGAAAGGCGAAGTTATCGACAAACTTTTGTACAACGGATATTCAACAATTTCCCTTGGATATGCTGGACTTTGTGAATGCGTTCGCTACATGACTGGAAAATCACACACAGATCCAGATGCAAAGCCTTTTGCGCTCAATGTAATGAAAGCCTTAAACGAAGCCTGCAAAAAATGGAAGGAAGCCGAGCATATCGACTATTCCGTCTATGGAACTCCACTTGAAAGCACAACTTACAAATTTGCAAAGTGCCTCAAAAAAAGATTCGGAATAATTGAAGGCGTTACAGACAAAAACTACATCACAAACAGCTACCACGTAAATGTAACAGAAAAAATCGACGCATTTACAAAGCTTTCGTTTGAATCTGAATTCCAAAGACTTTCGCCGGGTGGAGCTGTAAGCTATGTTGAAGTTCCGAACATGGAAAACAACATTCCGGCTGTAATGGCTCTTTTAAAGCACATTTACAACAACATAATGTATGCCGAGCTGAACACAAAAAGCGACTTCTGCCAGAAATGCGGCTACACAGGCGAAATTCAAATTGCAACAGACGGTGACGGAAAATTAATCTGGGAATGTCCAAACTGCAAAAATCACGATCAGGCCACAATGAACGTTGCAAGAAGAACCTGCGGTTACATCGGAACACAATACTGGAATCAGGGACGCACACAGGAAATAAAAGAGCGTGTGCTGCATTTGTAAATGTACTACGGAGAAATTAAAAAATTCGACATTTCAAACGGAGAAGGTGTTAGAGTTTCCATCTTTGTTTCAGGATGCAGAGTTCATTGTCCGGGCTGCTTTAACAAATGCACTTGGGATTTTCAGTACGGAAAACTTTTTACAGAAGAAACAGAAAACGAAATAACCGAAGCTCTTTCAAAGGAATTTATTTCGGGACTTACAGTTCTTGGAGGAGAGCCTTTCGAACCTGAAAACCAGGAAGTTCTTGCGCCGTTTTTATCAAAAGTAAAAAAAATGTTTCCCAAGAAAACAATCTGGTGCTACACAGGCTACGTTTACGACAAGGACATTCTTCCTTCCGACGGAAAAAAACACTGCGCCTTTACAGAGCAATTTTTAAGCTGCATTGACGTTCTTGTAGACGGACCTTTTATAGAAGAGCTTAAGGACATTTCACTGCAATTCCGCGGCTCAAGAAATCAGCGGATTCTTCATTTAAAATAAATTCAGCTACAAGCTCATAACTGCCAGAATCCATTCGCTTCTGCTTTTTACGCCGAATTTTTCATAACTGAAAACTGGAAATACGATGCTGAACAGAAAGAATATACCTGCCCCTGCGGAAATCCAGTTCCTTACAGAAAGACAG
>OIXL01000133.1_pt1 | contig 43147 bp, 30 predicted proteins | sample 1587761 | NCBI WGS metagenome assembly OIXL01 (sample SAMN03283246) | human gut metagenome | biome: human-associated habitat; material: feces | host: Homo sapiens | place: Peru | collected 2012 | reverse complement strand
TCAGTTGGTTAGAGCGTCAGATTGTGGTTCTGAATGTCGTGGGTTCGAGTCCCACCTTCCACCCAAGATAAACCCTGCAAGATTCATTTCTTGCAGGGTTTCTTGTTATATATCCGTATTGAGCGGAAATTCTTTTTTGTCATATAAACGAATTGCAATAGTATTTCTTTAAGTATATTATAGACTGAAAACGTACAAAAAAGCCTGCTAAGGGAGGAAAATATCCCTCTAGCAGGCATTTCATATAAGGATGAATTAAAAACTTATCTGATTACTTTCACTTCACCATCCTTAGCAATCTTAACGATGCTGGAAGGCTGATGAGGTTTATGCTCCTGACGGCGGCTCCAGCAAACATAATCTACAGCATTGAGGATTTCCTCGGAGATGTCGCGATAATTCTGTGCAGCAGGCTCACCACTCACATTAGCACTTGTACTTACAATAGGCTTCTGAAAACGGTAACAGAGTTGTTTGGAGAAAGGTTCATAGGTTATACGCATCGCCAGACTTCCATCCTCTGCTACCAGATTATTAGCCACACCACTCGCATCATCAAGAATAACCGTAGTAGGCTTTACAGGCATGGCAGCATCGATGAAATCCCATGCCACCTGTGGCACATTGCGGAAATAACGCGCCATGCGGTCAGCAGAATCTATCAGGCAGATAAGCGCCTTAGAATCGTCACGTTTCTTTATTTCATAAACTTTCTTTACCGCTTCAGGGTTGGTGGCGTCGCATCCTATGCCCCATACGGTATCTGTAGGATAGAGTATCACTCCACCCTTTCGCATGCACTCTATAGCACGCTTGATGTCTTCTTCTACAGTCATAATACTATAAAACTAAAAATCAAAAATCTTTTGAATCTTAAAAATCGTCACTAACATCTTTCTTCAAACACTCATAATAAGCTATGTCCTTCATACCATTGAGAAAAGCAGAAGCATCCATGCGTTTCTTGCCACTGAGCTGCAACTCCTGAATAATGAGCCATTCATCAAGGCAGGCTACTTGTAACGACTTCCCCTCAACGCGAAGCGATCCCACAGGTGCATCACCACGCTTCATACATGAAAGACGGGTAGAAAATATCTTAAGTACCTGAGTTTTCTGTGTTCTCTGCTTATGGGATGGATGAGTAGTAGGCTCAGGGAACCTCACGTAATCATCATCTCCCTTAGGATCGTCAAAGAATACTACTGTCTCCTTCTTCTTAATTTCAGTCCATGCACCAGGGTATGGAGAAAGACCGCGGATGAAATCATACACCTGTTTGGCAGGCTTGTGGAAGTCGATGCGACAGGTATCCTTGAAGATTTTCGGAGCCGGCTTGAGTTCGGCACCCTGTCCTATCATTTCGCTCTGAGGAATGGAACCGATATTACCATCGGCAGCGATGAGCGCATCAATGGTTTCCAGCGCCAATTCAGCACCAAGATGCATCAACCCGTCGTAAACATACTCCACATTTGCCGTCTCAGGAATAGGAAAACGTTTCTGCAGGATGATGCGACCGGTATCAATATCGTGGTCGAGGAAGAAGGTGGTAACACCCGTCTCCTTCTCGCCATTAATCACTGCCCAGTTGATAGGCGCCGCACCGCGATACTGCGGAAGGAGGGCTGCATGTACATTAAATGTACCATATTTCGGCATCGCCCAAACCACCTCTGGCAGCATACGGAAAGCAACTACCACCTGCAAGTCAGCCTGATAAGAACGCAACTGCTCCACAAAGTCAGGGTCCTTCATCTTTACAGGCTGCAGCACCGGTAAACCATGCTCTACGGCATACTGCTTAACCTGCGAAGGTTGCAGCGTATCCTGATGTCTGCCCACCGGTTTATCAGGCTGCGTAACCACAGCCACCACGTTGTAACCGCCCTCTACCAGGCGCTTGAGGGATTCCACCGCAAACTCCGGTGTTCCCATGAAAACAATTCTCAAATCCTTCTTCTCCATAAAACACTAATATTTTAAAATAAAACCAGCAAAGCCGTTGAAATCTTCACTCTTCGGTCTTCACTCTTCACTTAAAACTCCTACTCTGCCGACATATCCGCTACAATCTGCCTGTACATGGAATAGATTCTAGTACGGCTGATGTAACCCTTCAGTACGCCTGCCACATCAATCACTGGCAGCTGGGCGGCATCGGTTTTATCAAATTTCTGCATCACCTCGTCCATACTGTCATGTTCGGTAAGAACGGCAGAAGGCTGCATCATCAGCTGACGCACGGTGAAATGCTGATACAGTTCGGTACGGAAGATGATGTGGCGAATCTTCGTAATATCTATTACTCCCAACAGCACACCCGCCTGATCCAAAACAGGCAGAAAGTTGTTGTTACTGCGACTTATCTCACTCACCAGCTTGCTCATCGGCAGATCCGGACCTACCGGATGATAATCTTTCTCTATGACATCCTGCATGCCCAGCAGGGTGAGCGCAGCCTTGTCAATATGATGGGTGAGCAGCTTGCCCTCTCTAGCCAGACGCAGGGCGTAGATGCTGTGACTCTCAAAGATGCTGATGGTGAGCAGCGAAGAGATGCACACTATCATCAGCGGCATGAAGAGCTGGTAGCCGCCCGTGAGTTCGGCGATGAGGAAGATGCCCGTAAGCGGTGCATGCATCACGCCCGTAATGAGGCCCGCCATACCCATCAGTGTAAAGTTCTGCTCAGGAACATAGACACCTACCTGATTCACATTCCAAAGGCGCGCAAAGAGGAAACCGGCAAAACCTCCGATAATGAGCGAAGGAGCAAAGGTACCACCGCATCCGCCACTACCATTGGTGGCCGAGGTGGCAAAAACCTTGGTAAAGGTTACCAAGGCGATGTAGAGGATGAGCAGCTGGTTGTGCCCGTAGAAGAGCGAACGGCTCATCACCTGCCCCCAGTCTTCCACATTCTGTCCCTTCAGCAGCACGTTGACAGCTGAATATCCCTCGCCATAGAGCGAAGGGAAGAGGAAGATGAGCGAACTCAGAATCAGTCCACCAAAGAGCAGCTTTACGTATGGATAAGGCGAAAGCTTGGCAAAGAAGCCCTCGCATGCCGACATGGTGCGCATGAAATAAAGGCTCACCAAACCGCAAAAGATGCCCAATAACAAGCAGGCAGGCACGCGGTCGAGCGCCCACGGATTGGTAAGCGTAAAATCGAAAAGGCTCTTGGAGCCCATCAGGATGTAGGTAAAGCAAGTAGCTGTTACACAACTGATAAGGATAGGCAGCAAGGAAGCCATGCTCAGGTCTACCATCAGCACCTCGAGCGTAAATACGAGTCCGGCAATGGGCGCCTTGAAGATGCCTGCAATAGCTGCAGAAGCGCCGCAGCCCACCAGCAGAATCATGGTTTTCTTGTCCATACGGAAGATTTGTCCCAGGTTTGAGCCGATGGCCGAACCCGTGAGCACAATAGGAGCCTCGGCTCCCACGGAACCACCGAAACCGATGGTGATACCTGATGCCACCACCGATGACCAGCAGTTGTGGGCCTTGAGCTTGGAATTTTTGGTAGAGATGGCGTAAAGCACACGGGTGATACCGTGGGAAATATTATCTCTGACCACATATTTAATAAAGAGCATGGTGAGGTAAATGCCCACAATCGGGAAGAGCAGGAAGAGCAGGTTGTAGGTACTCTGGTTGAATCCCGAAGTGAGCAGCAGCTGTATTTCGTGCACGATGCCGTGCAGGAAATATCCTGCCACCGACGCCAGAAGGCCGATGATAAAAGCCAGGATAAGGGTCATCTGGCGGTCAGAAATATGTTTTTTCTGCCAATCCACCATCTTACTGACCCATCCCTCTTTCTGCTCGTTGTAATCTAGAATTTCTTCATCCATCTTTTTTACATTGATTTAGAATTCCGATGTGAAATGGAACTTGATGTGTTCAAAATCCTGCTGCGCCATGCTCAACACGTAGCTCGAATCGGCAAGAAAGACATCACGCCCCTCAATATCCTTGGCCATGTACTGGTACTTGCGCTTCTTGAAGTTCTCGAGTTCCTTCTCGTCATCTGCCTCTATCCAGCAAGCCTTGTGAAGATGCACGGGCTCCCAGCGGCACTTGGCGTTGTACTCGTTCTCCAGGCGGTACTGGATAACCTCGAACTGCAACTGACCCACGGTGCCCACGATGCGGCGGCCGTTGAACTGGTTGACGAAGAGCTGCGCCACACCCTCGTTCATGAGCTGCTCCAATCCCTTCTGGAACTGCTTGCTCTTCATCGGGTCATCATTCTCGATGTACTTGAAAAGGAGTGGAGAGAAGCTTGGCAAACCGCGAAAATGCATCTTCTCTCCCTCCGTCAACGTATCTCCTATCTTGAAAATACCGTTGTCTGGCAAACCTACAATGTCACCCGGATAAGCCTCGTCAATGGTACTCTTGCGCTGTGCCATGAACTGGGTAGGCGAAGAGAAACGCACGTTCTTATCCAAGCGCACGTGGTAATAGGGCTGATTTCTCACAAACTTGCCCGAGCATATCTTACAGAAAGCGATGCAGGAGCGGTGGTTTGGATCAATATTGGCTGTAATCTTGAAGATGAAACCACTGAACTTAGGTTCTTCAGGCTTCACCAGTCGCTCCTCTGCCTGGGTGGGTCTAGGAGATGGAGCAATATGAACAAAACAGTCGAGGAGTTCCTGAACACCAAAATTGTTCAGTGCCGAACCGAAGAACACAGGTGCTACCTCGGCCGAACGGTAGGTTTCTTCCTCAAACTTAGGGTAAACACCATCTACCAGTTCCAGTTCCTCACGCAGCTGTGCAGCCTCACGTTCACCAACCCGCTCGTCGAGTTCTGAACTTTGGATATCTACCTCTACCTTCTCGGTAACTCGCTGTTTGTTAGGGGTAAAGAGGTTCAGCTGATGCTCGTAGATGTTGTAAACGCCCTTGAAACGGGCGCCCTGACCGATAGGCCAGCTCAGCGGGCGAACCTTGATTTTGAGCTCTTCTTCCAACTCGTCGAGCACATCAAACGGGTCGCGTCCCTCACGGTCCATCTTGTTGATGAAGATGATTACCGGGGTATTTCTCATGCGGCACACCTCCATGAGTTTGCGGGTCTGTGCCTCCACACCCTTGGCAGAGTCAACCACGATGATGGCTGAATCTACGGCTGTAAGTGTGCGGTAGGTATCCTCGCAGAAGTCCTGGTGACCTGGAGTATCCAGAATATTCACCTTATAAGGTTCTCCCTCCTGTCCGGCAGGGAGATAATCAAATTCCATTACAGATGTAGATACCGAGATACCACGCTGTTTCTCAATATCCATCCAGTCAGAAGTCGCAGTTTTGCGAATCTTGTTATTCTTTACGGCACCTGCCACCTGAATCTGTCCACCGAAAAGCAGAAACTTCTCGGTCAATGTTGTCTTACCAGCATCCGGGTGAGAGATAATGGCAAATGTTCTTCTTCTTTCTATTTCGTTCATCCTGTTGTAAATATATAATAATGTATATTCTTAAAAAGTAATCACTAATAACTAATCACTACATGTCGTCATCATCAAACTTGAGTCCCTCGGTTCGGTCTTTGATGTAATAATCGCTGAGCAGACCTATGAAGACGGTAATCTCCTTGATGGCCCTTTCGGTTTCGGGCGTAATTTCCTTCTTCTGCAGGCGCAGCATCATCACACCATAGAGGGCATCGAGGCAGGTTTCAATCTCGTTGAGATCCTTGTCGCCCCGCTGGCGCAGCTCTACGATGAAAGGCAGCACCTTGTAATATTCGGCATTGTAGATAGGAAACTTGGTGCTCTGCAGCAGCATGCCGTGCAGGTCAATGACGTCCTTTAGTATCACCTTATTAATATTAAGGTGTCCTCCCTCGCGCTTTCCCTCCTCGTTCATCATGCGAATCAGGTTGCCAAACCAGTCGAGTTCTTCCTCGCGCTGCTCGGGTGTAAAGTCGAATCGGTCTACATAATTTTTCTTGATGACAGGCAGCGAGCATCCGTAAGCTCGGATGATGTCCTCAATCTGCCACATATATAATAAGTATTCTGCGATACTTTTCTTTCTTAATTCTTGTGCTACAAACATAAACTTTGAACTGTTAACTTTTGAACTTTATGCTTTGCCTTCATCTGATTGAAGGGGTGTTTAAAGACCTGTTTAAGGACTTTTAAAATTCCGGCAGATGATACAGATTGAAAATCGTGCCGAAGAGAGCGATCATGGAGAAGATGATGACCACGCTGCCTATTACCTTATTGATAATGACGATGCCGTTGGTATCAAACTTGTTCCTAATCTTGTCGACGAGCCAGGTGAGTCCGAACCACCACAGCAGGGCTCCGAAAACGATGCTGAGATACCCTACTCCCATTTCTACCGGCATATCCGGTACGACGAAAGCAAACTGCGCGAAGGTGGCCATGAAGAGGAACACGATGAGCGGATTGGAGAGTGTTACGAGGAACGCCGTGATGCCATTGTGCATCAGGGTACCCTGCTTGTTGCTCGACTTGTGCATGTTCTTCATCGGGTCACTCTTGAAGCAGTAGATTCCGAACACGAGGAGCATCAGACTGCCGAAAATCTGAAGATAGAACTTGTTCTCGGAGTTGCTCACAAAATCCATCACAAAACTCATGCCCAAGCCTGTAAAAAGAGCATATACAATGTCGCTGCATGCGGCACCCACACCTGTTACAAACCCATACCAGCGACCCTTGTTGAGTGTACGCTGGATGCAAAGGATGCCTACCGGACCCATAGGGGCTGAGGCAAGAACACCGATGACAATTCCTTTGAATATGAAGTCAAGGATGTTTATCTCAATTGGAAATGCTAAATTCATCTTAGTATCGTTACAATTTCTAACAGTCGGCAAAGTTACAAAATTTTGGGCACAAAGCACAATTTTTTCGCCTAAAAGTTCATTTTATATCCGTTTTTTATATTTTCAGACACGGATTACACGGATTATGCGGATGTTCTGCATGAATATAAACAGGATTTAGGGCAACAGAGAAACTTCGGACAGCAAATCGTCTGGCAGAAAAAAAAGGAAATTAAAATTTTTTATATTTAAAAATAAACGAGATTCAAAAGTTTTCAGTATCTTTGCCGAGAAATAAAATAATTCTAACTAATTTTAAATAATTAACATGACAGATAATACACTTAAACCGTACGTAATAGGCCTTGACCTCGGCGGTACAAATTCAGTTTTCGGCATCGTAGATGCTCGCGGAGAGATCAAAGCAACAACTGCCATCAAGACAGGCGGTTACGAAAAAGTTGAAGACTATGTGAAGGCAGCCGTAGAAGCTCTCCAGCCTATCATTGATACGGTAGGCGGCATTGACAAGATTAAGGCAATGGGTATCGGTGCGCCAAATGCAAACTATTATAATGGAACCATAGAGTTCGCTCCAAATCTTCCATGGGCACACGACGGAGTTGTACCACTGGCTGACATGTTCAGCAAATCACTCGGAGGTCTGCCTGTAGGTATGACCAATGATGCCAACGCCGCAGCGCTCGGTGAGATGACTTACGGTGTGGCAAGAGGTATGAAAAACTTCATCGACATTACACTCGGTACAGGCGTAGGTTCTGGTATCGTTATCAACGGACAGATGGTTTACGGCTGCGACGGATTCGCAGGCGAATTGGGTCACGTTACCATGGTACGTGGCAAAGAGGGCCGTACATGCGGATGCGGCCGTACAGGATGTCTCGAAGCTTACTGCTCTGCCACAGGTGTGGCTCGCACAGCTCGCGAGTTTCTTGAGAAGAGCGATGAGCCTTCATTGCTCCGCGAGATGAACCCTGAGGATATTACATCTTATGATGTGAGCGTTGCTGCAGGCAAGGGCGATAAGCTGGCTCAGCGCGTATACGAGTTTACCGGCAAGATGCTCGGTGAGGCTTGCGCTGATTTCGCAGTCTTCTCTTCACCAGAGGCTTTCGTCTTCTTCGGTGGTCTGACCAAGGCTGGCGACCTCATCATGAAGCCTATTCAGAAGGCTTATGATGAGCACGTGTTCCGCATCTTCAAGGGCAAGGCTAAGTTCCTTGTTTCTACCCTTGATGGCAGTTCTGCTGCCGTACTCGGTGCGAGTGCTGTGGCTTGGGATATGTAAAATTTTTAAAAGATTAAGAAGGTTATTAGTAGACCTTTCCTTCATTGGGAAGGTGTGATTTAAGTTAATACAAACTCGCGAAACTCGTGAGAGGATTGTAGCGAGGGTTAGATGTTAGTAAAAAGCCTGGCACTCGAGAGAGCGTCAGGCTTTGCTTTTTCTTATCATAAACAAAAACCTCAACAACCACCACGCGGTCATGGTGGTCATTAAGGTCATTAAGCTTTTTCCAACCAGTTTCTCACCATCTTCTTGCCGTCTGGCGTCAGCACGCTTTCTGGATGAAACTGGATACCATGAATATCATAGTTCTTATGCTTCAGACCCATGATGCAACCATCATCGCTTACTGCCGTAACATCCAGGCAGTCGGGGAATCCCGAGCGGTCTACCACCCAAGAGTGGTATCTGCCAATCTCTATGCGCTTGTCCAACCCGTCGAAAATAACATCGTTGCCAAACTGGGTGCAAGGGGTAGCTACTCCATGATACACCTCAGAAAGATTGGTAAGCTTGGCGCCAAACGCCTCGCCTATAGCCTGATGACCCAGGCATACGCCCAGCATCGGCTTGCGGCCTGCATACTTACGGATAACATCCATCAGCAGTCCCGCCTCCGACGGAATGCCCGGACCCGGACTCAGAATGATCTTGTCGAAGCATTCCAGCTCCGGCAACTGGAACTGGTCGTTGCGGAACACCGTAACGTCAGCTCCCAACTCCTTTACCAGATGGGCCAGATTATAGGTAAAGGAATCGTAATTATCTATGATTACTACTTTCATCTTTTGTTATTTATTATTGATTCGTGAGTAGTGAGTACAATCAGCGAGAAATAATCACTAATCACTAATAATTAATCACTATTACAACTCTTCAGCAATGTGAATCGCCTTGGTCAGCGCACCGAGCTTGTTGTTACACTCTTCTAGCTCATACTCATCATTGCTCTTTGCCACTACTCCACTACCCGCCTGGAACCAGAGTTCGCCGTTTCGGCTAATGAAGGTACGTATCACGATGGCCTGATTCAGGTCGCCGTTCAGACCGATGAAGCCGATACAGCCTCCGTAGGCACCGCGGTTGTGAGGCTCCAGCTCTGAGATAATCTGCATCGCTCTCACCTTAGGCGCACCGCTCAGCGTGCCGGCAGGGAAGGTATCAATAAACTCCTTGATGTGGTCGGCATGCTCATCCAACTCTCCGCTCACACGGCTCACGAGATGGATAACATGACTGTAGAACTGCATGTCCTTGTAGAAATCTACTTTCACCCCATGACAGTTGCGGCTCAGATCATTGCGCGCCAGGTCTACCAGCATCACGTGCTCGGCATTCTCCTTCGGGTCGTTGCGCAGGAATTCGGCAGCCTTGCGGTCCTGCTCCATATCTCCTGTGCGTCGGGTGGTTCCGGCAATCGGGTCGATGAACGCCTTGTTGCCCACGATGCGGTTATGGGTTTCAGGCGAAGAACCGAAGATGCGGAAACCGCCGAAGTCGAAATAGAAGAGGTAAGGCGAAGGGTTGATGCTGCGTAACGCACGGTAGAGTTTGAAATCATCACCCTCATATTTCTGTACGAAGCGGCGACTCACCACAATCTGGAATACATCTCCGCGCAGGCAGTGCTGTATGCATCGGCGTATGTTGGCCTTGTGCTCCTCGTCGGTGAGCGTAGAGGTGGTTTCGCCCACCGGGTGGAAATCATAAGGTTTCACATTTGCCTTGTTCACCGCCTTGAGCAGTTCGTCGAGCTCTGGAAGTGAAGAGTGAGGATCTTCACTTTCCTGGAGCGCAATGAGCTCCATGGTGTTGTTGAAATGGTCGAAGACGATGATGTCCTTATACATGATGTAATAGATGTCGGGCGCATCATTCTTCTCCATGGTGGTATCCTTGACTGGGATGTTCTCAAAATATCTCACCGCATTGAAGGTGGTGAATCCGTAGAGTCCGCAGAACTCCTTGCTCTCGCCCTCTACATGGAAGGAAGAGATGAAGTCGTTGATACTCTTTGAGATGGCGAGTTTGCAGTCCTCGCCCTGACCGGCGCCGAAGGCAGGAAGCTGCTCTTTCTCTACTCTTCCGTCGGGATAGGTCTTGATGACCTCACCATGACTCACGGCGATGCTTGCCAGCGGATGCACACCGATGAAGGAGCGCGAATTCTCGGAGCCATGATAGTCGGAACTCTCCATCAGAGCCGACTGCGGATAAATATCTCTCAGTCGCATGTAGACTCCCACCGGCGTATAGAGGTCGGCGAGAATCTTGCGGGTAACTGTCTTGTAACTAAACTTTGCCATTTTAAAAATTAAATCTTTGCTATTAGAAGTTTCCGTACTCTCCTGCCATTTCCTTATGGCTCAAATACGTTTCTACATCCTTGTCGCCACGGCCTGACACGGTGAGCACCACCACATCATCCTTCTTGAACTTCATTTTCTTCAGGGCTGCCACGGCGTGTGCACTCTCAATAGCCGGAATGATGCCCTCCATGCGGGTGAGCTCGTAACCGGCGTAGATGGCCTCATCATCCTTAATGGCGAGCACATGGCTCCTGCCCGATGTGGCAAGGTCGGCGTGCATAGGGCCGATGCCCGGATAGTCGAGACCGGCACTGATGGTGAAGGCTTCCTCAATCTGTCCGTCCTCGGTCTGCATCACGAGGGTGCGTGCTCCGTGGATGATGCCTTCTGTGCCGCAGTGCATGGTGGCAGCGGTATAATCGGTATCTATTCCGTGTCCGGCAGCCTCAGCCAGATATATCTTCACGCGGTCATCATCAATGTAGTGGTAGATGGTTCCGGCAGCATTGCTTCCGCCACCCACACAGGCGATGAGGTAATCAGGATAGTCGCGGCCTATCTTCTCCTCCAACTGCCATTTCAGTTCTTCAGAGATTACGCTCTGCATCTTGGCAACAATGTCTGGATAAGGGTGCGGACCCATGGTAGAACCTACGATATAGAAGGTATCCTGTGGGTGGCAGCACCAGTCGCGTATGGCCTCAGAACAGGCATCGCTCAAGGTCATATTGCCGGTGCGCACAGGGTTCACCTTGGCTCCCAGCATCTTCATACGCTCTACGTTGGTATGCTGGCGCTCCACATCGGTGGCACCCATGAAAATTTCGCACTTCATGTTCATCAGGGCGCATACCGTAGCTGTAGCCACACCGTGCTGTCCGGCTCCGGTTTCGGCAATGATGCGGGTCTTGCCCATCTTCTTGGCCATGAGAATCTGACCGATGGTGTTGTTAATTTTGTGTGCACCGGTATGGTTCAGGTCCTCGCGCTTCAGATAGAGCTGGCATCCGTACTTCTCGCTCATGCGCTTGGCATAATAAAGAGGTGAAGGACGGCCCACATAATCTTTCAGCAGCGTACGGTATTCCTTCTTGAACTCCTCGCTCTCAATGATTGGCTTGTAAGCCTGCTGCAACTCGGTTACACATTTATATAATATCTCAGGAACATACGCTCCTCCGAATTTTCCAAAAAATCCTTTTTCGTCAACTTGATACATCGCTTTTAATTTTGAATGTTAAATGTTGAATGTTAAATTAGGCTTTCGCCCTTGAGTCACAAACGAAACAGATGAATTCTTCACTCTTCGTTCTTCACTCTTCACTTACTTCTTCAGTGCCTCGAAAAGCCCATCCAGTGCCTTATCCGGATCACCGATTTCATTGAGCAGGGTTACAAACTTGCTGCCGATGATGGCTCCCGCCGCATTATCCTGAGCACTGGTAAGGGTCTGCTTGTTGCTGATGCCGAAACCTATCATGCGTGGGTTGCGCAGATTCATGCCGTTGATGTGGTTGAAATAAGCCAACTTGGCATCGCCGAAACTGCTCTGGGCGCCCGTGATGCTTGCCGAACTGACCATGTAGATGAATCCATCGGTATGCTCATCGATGAAACGGATGCGCTCCTCGCTGGTTTCAGGGGTAATCATCATGATGACACGGATGTCATACTTGTCGGCTATGGGTTTTACCACCTTCAGATAATCATCAAAGGGAAGGTCTGGGATGATGGTGCCGCTCACTCCGCTCTCTACGCAGCTCTTGAAGAAAGCCTCAATGCCGTAGTGCATGATTGGATTCAGATAACCCATCAGCACGAGTGGAAGCTGCACTTCATCCTTGATTTCCTTCAACTGAGCGAAGAGTTTCTTCACCGTCATTCCGTTCTTCAGAGCCACGGTTCCGGCACTCTGGATAACAGGACCATCAGCTAAAGGATCACTGAAAGGGATTCCTACCTCAATCATATCTATCCCCTTGCGCTCCATCGCCTTAATTACATCACCGGTACCTTCCAAAGTAGGACATCCGGCGCAGAAATACAAGCTCAAAAGCTTGCGGTCTTTATTGTGTGCAAATAATGCATTTATCTTATTCATTTTTTTACTTTTTTATTTTTTACCTTTTTACTTTTTTACCTTTAAAAGGAATTCCTTGAGTTTCTCTACATCCTTCAGTCCCGGTTCTATCTCAAACCTGGAGTTGAGGTCGATTCCTACGCATCGGGGATGATGGAAAGACAGGATGCGGGAAGCATCTTCCGGACCGATGCCGCCACTCAACAGGAATGGAACATCGCCATCATATTCATCCAGTACCTGCCAGTCAAACTGCTGACCACTTCCGCCCACCGTCTTACATTTGGTGTCGAAAAGGAAGTAGTCAACAGCGCCTACATACTCCTTATATTTCTGAATGTCCCCGGCATTGGAAACACTAATGGCTTTGATTATCTTCATATTCCCCTTTACTGCACGCAGCTGCTCACACAGTTCCCTGCTCTCGCTTCCATGCATCTGCACCGCATTCAGAGAGAATGAATGAATCTTATCCAACATATTGGAAATGGAATCATTTACGAAGACTCCCACTCGGCACACATTGCGGTCAGCATCAGAGCGAGCCACCACATGACTGGCATACCGTGGAGACTTAGGATAAAAGATAAATCCCATCATATCAACGCCGAGTTGCGCAACCTGCTTTACATTATCAGGTTCACGCATTCCACAAACCTTTACAAACATTTTCTTTATTGTTTATTCTTCATTAAAGCTTTTGCCCTTACAGGGCGCCTTGCTGATTGCCTTTATACCCAGGGCGATGCCCTGGGCTAGGAGCTTCTGCCCTTTACCTTTCCCTTCGGCCGGTGACCGTTGGTTCAGGGCGTTAGGAGCAAACAATCCTATAATTTAGAAATAAATTCTGCAAGCGCCACGCCCGGGTCTGCCTGTTTCATGAACTGTTCGCCCATCAGGAAACCTCTGAAGCCGCCTTCTTCTCTCAACCGGAGAACCGTCTGCGGGTTGGAGATGCCACTCTCGCTCACCCTGCACACATCCTTCGGAAGTTTCTCTGCCAATCTGAAGCTGTTCTCCACATCCGTAAAGAAGGTTCCGAGATTTCGGTTGTTGATGCCGTACATATCCGGTTCCAGTTCAGCATACTCGAAGTCGCGCTCATTATGCATCTCGAGCAGTACCTCCATGCCCAGCTGGTGTGCCATGTTCATGAGTTGCTTACACTCCTCCTTGGTCAGGCAGGCCGCAATGAGCAGCACGGCAGAAGCTCCGCAGTATCTCGCCTGCAGCAGCTGGTATTCCTCTACTACGAAGTTCTTATATAAGATAGGTAGGGTAACGCCCACATGGCGCGCCTCCTGAATATACTCATCATATCCTCCGAAGTAATCAATGTCGGTGAGGATGCTGAGCGCCGAGGCTCCGTTCTGCTGGTAGGCGAGCGGGATGATGCTCGGCTTACCTTCCTGTTTGATCCAGCCCTTGGAAGGCGATTTGCGCTTGAATTCAGCGATGATTCCCGTCTCCGAGTTCATCAGCGACTCCTTCATGCTTCCGCCCGGCACCTTTCCCCCATCTTCCTGCATTTTCTGCTCGGTGAGGGTTATCATCTGCCGTGGCTGGATAAAGCGCTTGCGCTGCTCAATCTCGATTCTTTTATGAGCCACAATTTCCTCTAAAATATCAGCCATTTTTTTCGTTTTTTTTATTTAAGATAAAGACTTTGGAGATCAGCGATGGAATCGCTGGGAACGGGGGTACAAAGGGGGACAAAGGGGTTAAGGCTCTTTTTACCTTTTTACCCTTTTACCTTTTTACTTTTAAAAGCCCTTTTTACCTTTAACTGTTGATCTCTACGAACTTCTTGAAGGTAACGAGTGCCTTACCCGAGTCAATGCTCTCTCTTGCTATCTCCACACATTCCTCTATGCTCTTCTGTCCCTTCTCCATCACCTGGATGCCGAAGGCTGCATTGGCGAGAACGATGTTCTTCTGGGCTGGGAGGGCACGGTTTTCAAGCACTGCATCAAAGATGTCCTTAGCCTCTTCCTCGGTTGCTCCGCCTCGTACCTCTTCCGGTTTAGCTATCTCGAAACCGAGATCCTGAGGCTTGAAGATCTTCTCATAGTTGTTGGTGGTTACCTTGAAGTCGCCGGTGAGTGAAATTTCATCATATCCGTCGATGCTGTTAACAATGCCGAAATCAATGCCTAGTTTCTGGTAAACCTGATTGTAAAGGCGCATCTGGTCGAGATTGGCTACACCCAGCAACTGGCACTTAGGCTGACTAGGATTAACAAGAGGACCTAACAGGTTGAACACGGTAGGAAACTGCAAAGCCTTGCGGATAGGACCCACAAACTTCATGGCCTTGGCGAAGAGCTGGGCATGAAGATAAACGATGCCTGCCTCGTTGATACTACGGTTCAGCTTGTCTATATCATCGGTAAACTGAACACCGTGGTTCTTGATGACGTTGCTGGCACCGCTCACCGAAGTAGCCGCATAGTTGCCGTGCTTTGCCACCTTGTAACCCGCACCCGCAATGACGAAGCAGGAAGTAGTAGAAATGTTAAAGGTGTTCTTGCGGTCGCCACCGGTTCCCACCACGTCAATGTAGCGGTCGCAATCCAGGATGGCTGGCACGCCTGTGGCAAGAATTCCGTCACGGAAACCGAGCAGTTCATCTACCGTTACGCCTCTCATCTGCAAACCGGTGAGCAGGGCTGTAATCTGTTCCTCAGGAAATTCACTCTTGGTGATTCCTACAATGATGTCTCGGGTTTCCTCACGAGAAAGTTCCTCGTGGTTCAACATTCTGTTCAAAATGTCCTTCATTTCCATAGTTAATATCTCCTATATTTTTTGTTTTTATTTTTCGTTGTAAAAGAAAAGGGGCCTGTCGTAAGTTACGGCAGGCCCCTAGTATATTATGTTGTTCACATCCACATACGGCGTCTCGACTCACGACTTTTGGAATCTTGAGTTACGCCACCACCATGATGTAGATACGAATGTATTCATATTGCTTTTTCTTTTAATTGTTTGTTACTACCAAAAACGAGGCGTTTCTTTCTTTTTAACGAAAAGATTCTCCTTCGTTCTTCATTTCTACTGCAAAAGTACAGTTTTTCTTTTAAACTACAAACTTTTTGTCGAGAAATTTTAAGATTTAACACTATTTTATCATCCAGCGTCTCTTTTTCACCACTTTCGTCTCACGTTTTCTCCACTATACCTTATTATATATAGGGAGAAAGAAAAAGAAAAAATATTTCGCCGGAATGTAATAAATTTCCCAATACGCCGTTATTTATTTAGAGAACAGGTTACGGAAAGAGGAAAACTCATCCTCAAGACATGCCCGTTCTAAAAACAAATAACAAGAAGTATTATTCAAATAAAAAGATTCACGCCTATGAAGCAAGTATTTACACCAAAGAAAATGAGACCTTCGGCTCAGACCATCTACTTCATCAAGCAGATAGCCTACTCCTATCATACCATGGTGCAAAATGGGAAGCTAAAGGTGTGCTATCCTAACTAAAAGAAGAAAAAAGATGAAAACAATGGTATCCCCTTCATTGCTCTCAGCCAACTTCATTGACCTGAAGAGTGATATAGAGATGATTAACAAGAGTGAGGCCGACTGGCTCCACCTCGATGTGATGGATGGTGTTTTCGTGCCCAACATCTCGTTCGGCTTCCCTGTAATAGAAGCCGTGAGCAAGGTGTGCACCAAGCCCCTCGATGTTCACTTCATGATACAGCACCCGGAAAATTACATTGAGCAGACTGCCAAGCTCGGTGCCATGATGATGAACGTGCACTACGAGGCCTGCACCCATCTGCACCGCACCATCCAGCAGATTCATGCAGCAGGCATGAAGGCAGGAGTTACCCTCAACCCTTCTACCCCGGTATGTGTGCTGGAAGACATCATCTGCGATGTAGACATGGTACTTTTGATGAGCGTTAACCCAGGCTTCGGCGGACAGAAATTCATCGAGAACACCATCAAGAAGATAGGTCGTCTGCGCCAGCTCATCAAAGAGAGCGGAAGCCAGGCACTCATCGAGGTAGATGGCGGCGTGCAGGCAGAAACTGCTCCAAGACTGGTAAAAGCCGGAGTAGACGTGCTGGTAAGCGGAAGTTATGTATTCAAGAGCACAGACCCTTATGCTACCATCCATGCCTTGAAAGAACTCCACTAATCAAGATTCAGATAAATATTGTGCTCCTTAGCCATCTTGCGGAGGTTAAGGAGCGCATAACGCATTCTTCCCAGACTCGTATTGATGCTCACATTGGTACACTCGGCTATATCCTTGAAAGACATCTGCTGATAAAAACGCATATAAACCACTTCGCGTTGTGGAGCCGGCAGAAAGTCTACCAGTTTCTTCACATCACGGAGCACCTGTTTGCGTACCATCTCCTGCTCAGTACAGTCTGCCTGAAAATCTTCGCCTCGCAGACAGGAAAGATCATTACCGTTCCCCTGTTCTACCATGCGGAACACACACTGACTGCGATAACCGTCGATGATGACATTATGCGCTATGCGCATTAACCACGAAATAAATTTGCCCGAACTGGAATACTGGCCAGCATGTAAACGACTGATTGCCTTCACGAATGTCTCCTGGAAGATATCATTCGCCAGATCCTCATCGTGAACCACGAAAAGGATATAAGAGAACAGTTTCACCTCGTTGCGGGAAAGCAACAGGTCAAAGGCTCTGTTGTCACCCCCGACATAAGCCAGGGCCAACTCTTCGTCTGTCATTTCATTGAGTTTACTCATTTTCTTAATCTTGTTTTATTCATTAAGTAAATGTCTATCCAATAGGCTACCCAGTATTTATTGCGTTAATAATGTTAATTATCGTTGCAAAGGTAACATTTTATTTTCAAAACACCAAACTTTTTTCCAAAAACATTTAATTTTAACATTACCAGCACCTGTTTTACAAATAAAATTCGTATCTTTGCAGCGATGTGTTAAACGTCAGACCCGACTAACGAATAAAACAGATCAATACAAACGAATTCATAAATACAAATAATCATAAAACTAGAACAAAGACAATGAAGAAATTCTTTAAGACCTTACTCGTTGCTCTGCTTCTCATCCCATCCTGCGCTTGGGCCGACGGATGGAACGACGCTGAATATCAGCGCATTGAACAGAGCATACAGTTGCCAGGCATCAAGCAGGCAGCTAAGAAGTATGCTATTTCTGCCTATGGAGCCAAGCAGAACGCTTCGGCTGCACAGAACCAGAAGGCTATCAACAAGCTCATCGCCCTCGTTTCTAAAAAAGGTGGCGGTACTGTAGTCATCCCGAAGGGTACCTGGCGCACAGGAGCCATTGAGATGAAGAGTTTCGTTGACCTCCACCTCGAAGAAGGAGCCGTATTGCAGTTTGCCTTCGAACCGAAACTCTATCCGCTGGTACGCACCTCATGGGAGGGCATCGCATGCTGGAACTATTCTCCATGCATCTATGCCTACAAGGTTACCGACATCGCCATCACTGGTAAAGGTACCATCGATGGAGGTGGTAACAACGATACATGGTGGCCAATGAACGGTAATGCCAGATTCGGATATAAGGAGGGCGTAACCAAGGAACACCAGAAGATGGGATCACGTGCCAGACTGCTGAAGATGGCTGAAGACGGTGTGCCTTTTGACGAACGCAAGTTCGGCATGGGACAGGGTCTCCGCCCTCAGCTCGTCAACTTCGTACGCTCTGAGCGCATCCTCATCAAGGATGTCAAGATGTTCAATTCACCTTTCTGGGTGATGCACCCTCTGCTCTGCAAGAACATCACAGTAGACGGCGTAACTGTATGGAACGAAGGACCTAACGGAGACGGATGCGACCCTGAAGCATGCGAAAATGTACTCATCCAGAACTGTATCTTCCACACCGGCGACGACTGCATCGCCATCAAGAGCGGAAGAAACAATGACGGTCGTCTCTGGAACCAACCATCCAGAAACATCATCATCCGCAACTGCCGGATGGAAGACGGACATGGTGGTGTAGTCATCGGTTCCGAGATTTCAGGCGGATGCGAGAATGTATACGCCGAAAACTGCGAGATGGACTCTCCTCATCTGGAGCGCATCCTCCGCATCAAGACCAACAACTGCCGCGGCGGACTCATCCAGAACATCCACATGCGCAAGGTTACCGTAGGCCAGTGCAAGGAAGCCGTGCTCAAAATCAACCTCGACTATGAGCCAAAAGAGGCTTGCTACCGCGGATTTGAGCCTACCGTGCGCAACGTGAGCATGGAAGATGTTACCTGCCAGAAGAGCAACTACGGTGTGCTCATCATCGGTGGAAACAAAATAGAAAACGTATACGATATCCATGTAAAGAACTGTAAGTTCGATGGTGTCATCAAGCAGCCTGTCAAGATGACCGGCAAGACCCGCGATGTGAAGTTCGACAACCTCATCATCAACGGTTCCCTGGTTCTCAACAAGGAAGACCGTCCTTACCAGACCTATTCAGAGTGGCTCACCCACAGCGAGATGCAGCGCACTCCCCACCCATACAACCTCGACTTCAGCCCGAAGAAACCTCGCTGGAGCTACGTGATGGGCATTGAGATGGAAGGCATGCTCGACACCTACCTTCACTACAAAGACGGGAAGAGCACCTTCAAGGGAGCTGATGCCGAAGCCAACAACGAGGCTATCATCAACTACCTGAAAGAATATCCAGCCAAGATGATTGACGAAAAAGGAAACATCACAGGCTACAAATATGAGGATTTCAACCTCGACAATGTGCGCACAGCGAAGTTCATCCTCCGCATGCACAACCTCTTCCCTAGCAAGAGCAGCGAACTGGCACTGAAGACGCTCTTCAAACAGCTTCAGAACCAGCCTCGCACCAAGGAAGGCGTTTACTGGCACAAGGCAATCTACGCCAACCAGGTATGGCTCGACGGCATCTTCATGGGTCTGCCTTTCTACTGCAACTACGCCGTACAGAACCTCAAGCCTAAGAAGGCGAAGAAGATTCTCGACGATGCGGTAGACCAGATTGTGAAGACCGACCTACGTACCTACGATGAGAAGACCCAGCTCTGGAAACATGCATGGGACGAAACCCACAGCCAGTTCTGGGCAAACAAGGAAGACGGAAAGAGCCAGCATACCTGGGCAAGAGCCCTCGGATGGTACGTCATGGCAATGACCGAATGCCTCGATGCCATGCCTGAAGATTATGCTCGCCGCAGCGAAATCATCACCTTATTAAATAAGGCAATGAAGAGCGTGGTGAAATATCAGGATAAGAAGACGGGTGTATGGTACGATGTGATGGACGTAAAGGATCCTCGCAACTACCTCGAGAGCACCGCTTCAAGCATGTTTGCCTATGTTCTCCTCAAGGGTTACCGCAAGGGATACCTCGGCAAGGAATATCAGGAAGCAGGTATCAAGGCTTATGAGGGAATCCTGAACAACTTCATCCAGGTAAATCCAGACAAGACCATCAGCCTTACCCGCTGCTGTGCTGTCAGCGGACTCGGTCCTGGCCCTGGTCCATACGTCAAGAAGCCAAACTTCAAGCGCGACGGCAGCTTCGACTATTACATGAGCGAGCCCATCCGCGACAATGATGCCAAGGGCGTAGGTCCTTTCATCTGGGCTAGTCTGGAAATGGAAATGCAGGGACTGAATAAGTAAACTGCTAAGATTTGAATACATCATTTTAAAAAATGAATAACAAGAAGATATTAACAAGTATGGCAGCAGCACTCATGAGTGCTGCTGCTTTGGCACAAACTCCAGCCTTTCCGGGCGCAGAAGGTCACGGAAGATACGTAACCGGCGGAAGAGACGGAAAAGTAGTACATGTAACCAATCTCAACGACAGCGGAACAGGTTCTTTCAGAGAGGCTGTCAAGTCTGGTAAAAGAATCATCGTCTTCGATGTGGCTGGCGTCATTGCTTTGAAATCTGATCTCAAGATAGCAGATAACATCACCATCCTCGGACAGACTGCTCCTTTGCCGGGCATCACCCTGCGCTATTTTACAGTGCAACCGGGAAACAACAATATCATCCGTTTCCTTCGCATACGACGCGGAGAGGAGAAGAATATCAATGACGGAGCGGATGCTACATGGCAGCGCAACAAGACAGGCATCATCTTCGACCACTGTTCCTTCAGCTGGAGCATAGATGAGGTGGCTTCATTCTACGACAACAACAATTTCACCATGCAGTGGTGTACCGTTGCCGAGAGTCTTACCAATCCGGGGCACTCTAAGGGAGCACATGGTTACGGAGGCATCTGGGGCGGTAAGCTAGCCAGCTTCCACCACAACTTCATAGGTCATCTCATGAACCGCGGTCCGCGTTTTAATGGTGCAAGATACGGATGGACAGGCTACACCAGCAACAAGAATTATTCTACCTACCAGTGGAAGAACACCGTCCAGGCAGAGAACGTTGACTTCCGAAACTGCGTGATGTATAATGCGCAAGGAACCTGCTATGGTGGTCCTGGAGGTGGACAGATCAACATCGTCAACAATTACTATAAGGCAGGTCCTAGCCAGAGTTTGAAAGGTACAACCCAGAACGGCATCAAGGTAGACGTAAGCACAGGCAAGGAAAGAGGAAACCAAGAGCGAATTACCCTGGTAACCGTATCAACCAGCAGTAATTCTGACAAGAACCATCCTGAGTTCTACGAAATGACCAGCAGATACTTTATCAATGGCAACACCACAGAAACCACCAAAGGATCTGTTACAAAGAATAAAGACTGGAAGGGCGTAAGCTATGACAAGGGTACTTATACTTACAATAATGAGATTTATTCAGCCGACAAGAAGAATCTTTATGGTGATGCGGTAGAACATAAGACCATCAACGGAGTTTCCTGCGTCAAGATTAAGATGGACGAACCGGCTCCTACAGGCGTGATTACTACTCATACAGCCGATGAAGCTTTCAGCAAGGTATTGGCTAACGCCGGAGCCTCGCTCTACCGCGACGAGATTGATGCCCGCTACATGGAAGAGGCAAAGACAGGTACTGCCAAGTACAAGGGAAGTATCACCAAATCGCCTGGCATCATCGACAAGGTATCAGACGTAAACGGCTACACCGAGGCAAACTTCGGAAAAGGCTCTCGTCCTGCCGACTTCGACACAGATAAGGACGGAATCCCAGATGCATGGGAAACTGCCAACGGCTTAAATCCAAACGATGCCTCAGATGCCCTCACCTACTCGCTTGACAGCAAGGGTTACTACACCAACCTTGAGGTTTACGCCAATTCGCTGGTTGAGAACATCATGAAGCAAGGCAATGCCGATGCAGAGAACAAAGTAGATGAATACTATCCTGCATGTAAGAATCCCACAGGAATCTCGCAGATCATCACCTCAAATCCCAGTGAATTAGTCGAAGTAAAGTATTACAGCCTCAACGGCACCCTCCTTTCTGCTCCTCAAAAAGGAATCAACATCCGCAAGATGCTGTTTCAGAACGGAAAGACCGTAGTGGATAAGGTAATAAAGGAATAAAAACAAAACTTCTTATAAAAAACAAAGAGGGTGTGTCATAAGTCCATGACGCACCCTTTTTCTATCTATAATTTTCCGTAAACCTTATCTCGATTTAACAGCTACTAGAAACGGAATGTTTATAATATTTACTTTCTAGTCTCCTTAGATATAGATTTCTCTCTTTAGTTCCCAATTGGGCATAGTTATCCCTTACAGCTTCATCAGCTGTTTTGAGTTTTATAATTCATGTCGCTTTATTCCTAACATTTTTTTTAAGTTGGCAGACATGGCATAAATACCGAAGTCCATATAAACCTTCTCTTTGCCAAAATGTCGGAATCGTTTATAGCCCATATCAAACTTCATTTGTCCAAAAGCCGCCTCTGGCTCTACCGGTCTTTTGCTCCGGTGTTCCAAACCTAGCTCAGATGTCAACAATTCAAAAGCTTCCTTCTTGTAAGCATTAAGGCGATGATTAATTCCGACAACCCTGTCTCCTTTGGAAGTCTTGCACCTACTAGCCAATGGACAACCATCACACCGTTTGGCCTTGTAAAGCGTTATGACGGAAACATATCCGGAGTCACTCGTAGTCTGTCGCTGCCCACATTCTTCCATATGTTGCCCCATAGGACAAACCAGGTAGTTTTCCTCCTTATTATAATAGAGATTTGCCTGATTAAAAGCATCTTCCTTGAATGGTCTGTGTTGCTCCTTATGAAACCAGTTGTACTTAACGTAACCAACCATGTCCTCTTCTTCTATGAACTCATAATTCTCTAAGGATCCATAGCCAGAATCTGCAGTGACGGTTTTTGGCTGCCTGCCGTGTCTCCATTTGAACTTCTGCATGAAAGGCTTGAAAGTAAGTGTATCTGTTGGATTTGAATATAAGTCAAAGTTCGTGATATACTGATTTTCGGTGGCTATCTGCAAGTTGTAGGCAGGCTTAGTCTGTCCATTGTTCATGGCATCCTCTTTGAGGCGCATGAATGTGGCATCATTGTCTGTCTTGGAAAAACTGTTTCTGTTGCCAAGAATCTCCAATGAAGACTCGTATTCGCGCATTTTATTACTATAATTATATAAGTGTTTAATCTGAGTGCCAAGTTTGCTGCGTTCTCTTTTTGAGAGGTTCGCCTCCGGGATAGACTGCAGCTGTTGCTCGTAACTCCTTACCGTGGAGTCTATGTCGCACGATTTTTCCAGCAAACTCTCCGTGTCTTCATCATATTCTTTTCCTGAGAGATACTTTATTTTTTCTTTGAGTTGCTTGAGAGCTATTGCTGCCTTTTCTAGAAGTTTCTCACGGTTTTTCTGCACTGTCTTCTTCCAAACAAAGGTATATTTGTTAGCCTTTGACTCTATCTTGGTACCATCAACGTACTGCTCCTCTAAGGTTATAACACCCTTTTTTACAAGGATATTCACGACCTTGTCAAAATAGAAATCGATACATTTCAGAAGGTGATTTGTACGGAATCGGTTAATTGTCGAATATGATTGGCGTTGACCGCCGCAAATCCACATATAGCGGATATCATAGCGTAGGCAACTGGCTATTCCACGGCAGGAATACACACCGTTAATGTAGGAATATATTACAAGGCTAAGTAACATCATCGGGCTGTATGGAGGGGCACCTGTACCTTCGTAAGTACTTAACAAAGGTTTACTGTCCATACTGCGAACTATGGAATCTAACATGCGTACTTTATCATCTTTTGGGATATAATTGTCAAAAGATGAAGGAAAAAAGCTCAAATCTTTCCTAGTTTCGGATTTTATTTGTATCTTTGCCATATTCTATAAAGTTTTCTGCAAAGATACTACTTTTTTGCAGAAAGACAAAGCCCGAGCTTGTGAAAGTTTGGGCTTTGTTGTAAATAAAGCAGAAAATTTTCTAAAAGAACAAGACAAAAACTTGCAAGTAGGAGTTTTTGCGAAAAAGGGTGCGTCATGGACTTATGACACACCCTCTTTTGTTTTATAAGTTTATACAATCTGTTACTTTACATACTTCTTACCGTTCTTGATAATCAAGCCCTTTGCAGAAGAAGAAACCTGCTGACCAGCCAAGTTGTAGGTCTTACCATCCTTCTTGGCTGCAGCAGCGTTTACTGAAGAAATGCCGGTAGATGTACCACCACGTACTACAGTAACCTTTACAACACAAGCACCAGTATTACCACTTCTTCCAAACTTCACGCTAGGCATGTCTTCCGTCAACGTAATTTGCTCCTCTGCAGGATCATCTGCCACAAGTCTACTATTGATAAACTGTTCGGTCGTATGATAAGTTTTTGCCTTTTCACCAACTTCACCAGAGAAGAAAGCAACAGCTGCTTTTTTTGTATTATCTGCATTATTAAATACACCAGCAATAGTAATTACATCACCCTTTTTGAATCCACCTTCTGTTGTTAACTCAACAAAGTTATCTACAACAAGGTTATTTGCACTAAAGCTTTTTCCTATCTTTATGCAAGATACCGCATCTGTATTAGCATGAATTTTCACTGTTGCAAACGAAATCTGTCCGTCAGCATCGTGAAGGGTTATACCTGACTGAGAAGTTGGATAATCAATCAAAGTTGTCTGAGCATTAACACTAGCAGCCAAAGCTACGGCTGCGATAAGAGTAAAGAATTTCTTCATAATCGTTTTATTTTAAGTTTATATATTATTAATTAGTTGATGAATAACTTTATTTAAGTTTGCTTCATTTACCAGTTTGTTTCGCTGGCAAATTTAGCAAATCATTTTGAGAATCTCGGAAAAATGTGGACCAAAATGAGCTAAAACTACGAAAACGATTACGTAAATTCAAACGTCAAGTACCAGGATATAAGAGAGTTTTAGCTAGCAGACACCAAACAGGCTGAAGAGATAGCAGTCCCTTCAGCCCGTTGCAGAACTATATACTAAAGTATAGTATTTATCCTTCCTTTATCTTCCAATCACTAATTGTCCGCTGATTACTATCGTAATTAACACCAATTTTGAACAAGCGTTTACCATCAGCAGAATATGGAATCAGATATCCCTTTTCGAATATCATCATTAGGTACACCTATAGTATATACTCCAATAATAGGGTTATATTTTTTTATTGAGAGAATTCCAAATTGATAAAGGAAAGGAATTATGTCTGACTCCCCAAAAGGAATTTCAGGCAAATCCCCAATATTATAATTCTTAGCAACATCAAAATTACAAAGGTACTCATTTACTGTTTTATGGATGTATAAATCGGAAAACCAGTAAGGAGCAATATCCCGTGCATTCAGTGCCTTTACCAGACTGAACGGATTGAAAACATCCTCTGATTTCTCACTGAAATGATAACCGTCGTAGAATCTTGTCAGCTCTGCCAGGCACTCCTCATACGTCATACCCAGGTCTTCTCCCAATGCCTCAATATCCGGTTTCATCTGAGTGGTAAGTTCCTTCTTGCTGATACCGCAGATAGCCGAATACTGGTCGAACATGCTGATGTTATCGAGGTTATTCAGTTCGCTGAAGATGCTGAGCTGCGAGAACTTGGTGATACCCGTGATGAAGGTAAACTCCAGGTATGGGTCGAGCTTTTTCAGAGGACTGTAGAAGTTCTGCATGATACGGCGGAGGGGCTGCAGGTTCTCCTTCTCATGTACCACATCCAGCAATGGGGCATCATATTCATCGATGATGACAACCGCCTTTTCGCCCGTTTGCTCATAAGCACGCTTTACGATACCATCCAGTCTTTCATTAGGATATTTTTCACCTTCTCCCTTACCGTATAGCTTTTCATAGGGCAAAAGCTGTAGATTCAGATAACTGTTCAAGGCATCAGCATCAAAGTGCTTGGCACCGCTCATATCAAAATGAAGCACAGGATGCTTCACCCAATCCTTCTCATAATCAGCTATTGCCAATCCCTCGAAGAGTTCCTTTCTACCCTCGAAATAAGCTTGAAGAGTAGAGGCAAAGAGCGACTTTCCGAATCGTCTTGGACGACTCAGAAAGACATACGACATCTGTTTTTCTCTGAAATCCACGATATATTGGGTCTTATCTACATAGAGATAACCTTTCTCACGGAGTTTTTCGAATGTCTGTATCCCCACAGGGTATTTATTTACTATTTTTGCCATAATCTTACAAACTTTACGTTTTGCGCGGCTAAATTACAAAGAAAATCTGAATTAACCAAAGAAAAAATCAAATAACTTAACTTTCACTTATCAAGAAATGAAAGGAGATAAGGAAGTACTGTAAAGATAGCAAGAGGGTGCGCCATAACTTATGACGCACCCTCTATATACCTTATAATGAAAGATAAGGAGAATTAATCCCAAAGACTGCCGTTGCTTGGACGGGCAAGAACTTCAATTTCTTTATCAATGGTTTCATCAGATAGCGTAGGACTTGGAGTTGTTCCACTACCTGCCAAGATAACACCAACCTCAACTTCTGTAATTTCCATAACTGGCTTTATATATTTTTTCATCATTATATTCTTTTAAAATTCAACGTGTTTGTTATAATAGTAAAGTTTAGTAAATAGCAAAGGCGATTACTTCTTGATCATCTTCTTGCCGTTGCAGATAACAATGCCCTTGTAGTTCGCGCCAACCTTCTGACCAGAAAGAGAGTACATGATGCCATCTGCCTTTACACCATTCTGCTGGATAGCCTGAATGCCGGTAGTGTTTCCACCAATACCGATGGAATAATACTTAGCAGGGGTTGTTGCAGGAGTACCAATCTCCAAATATGCCTTGTTTGCAGGAATTGTAACATCAGATGAAACCAGATAGAAACCTACGCCATTAGAAGCCTTATTTGCCAAGCAGTAAATGTTCCCATCACCTTTCGTTTCACCATTAGCAACCTTCAAGTCTGTAACAACAGTTTGAGCTGCCCCCCCAGCTGCAGTCAAAGTATACTCCTTTGCTTCGCCCTTTAAAAGTACAGCTGTATTTGCAGGTACTACACCATCAATCTTATCATAAGTAAGCGTGCCATTTGCATACTTCACAGCATAAGCCTCCAAGCCATCAGCTGAATAATCTACTGGGTATGAAGCTGCAAATGTAGCGAAGCCAGCATCGGTGATGGTAATTGAAGAAGCGAGTGCAGAAGCTGGCGAAACCTTAATATCAAATATATTTATAGTGTTCGTTTCGCAATATAAAAGTAGTTCTGTTGCCTTATTTCCATTATATTCTGCAGTTACCATTTTGGCTTCATTTGGAACAAGCTCAAAACTATTTAACTCTGTTAAAGTTTGATTTTCCAAAGTACCCACCTTCAATGTTCTATTTCCACCATTTTTAGAAGGATGAGATACAGCTAAAGTTATCTTACAATTTCCAATAACTTTTATTCCTATAGCTCTTTTAGGAGTGGCTAGGTTTGTAAGATCACTAGCTGAATTAAATGTAAATCTTTTAGTATAAACAGTACCATCAATTGTTTTTTTACCACTTTTCAGCTCTACAACATTCTTTTCAGTAGCATAAAATAACAATCCATCTTTCGATACATTTTTAGAAAACAGTTCATCCTGCCAATTAGAGAAATTCCACTCTTTGACAGTTTCTGTTTCTGTCTGCGCATACACACTCGTCGCCATAAACAATGCGACAATAAAAGTAAATAAGTTCTTCATCTTTTAATAGTTTTTTGATTTATTAATATTATTTGGTTTAAAATTCGTTTGTTTTCGCCTGCAAAAGTACAACACAATTTTCATTTGGCAAAACGAAGAAGAGATAAAAAGGCGGAAATGTACGAAAACGATTGCGTAGCTTTTACAACAAAATTGAAACAAAAAGCTCTTAAATAGAAATAATAAGTGTAATTTTGCACCAATAAACTAAAAGATGTAAACAATAAAATAAAGTATAACAACCTAAAAGGCAAACAAATGAAAAGAAATCTACTAAGATTGGGGCTTATCAGCCTGTTGCTTGTCTTTGCTTTCATCGCAAAGGCACAAAATGTCACTGCTGTTTGGGACTTTCAGAAAAATCTTCCTGAAGGTATCAACACAGCAGCTAACTTCCAAGGTAAAGAGGGCGACCTCGCTTCTACTGTAGAAGGCATCACCATGCACGTCAACGCTACACAAGGTAAGTTGAAGGGCAGAACATCTGATGCACAGTATAACGTAGGAACCATCCTGCAGATTCCGGTAAAATCAGCCAAAGATGTAGTTACCGTAACAACATATCCAAACTACCACAACCTTACCGTAGGCGGAAAAGCAGCTACTGCAGACGTAACAGAATACAACGCAACATCTGCCGAAGTAGCTAAAGGATATGTAGAAGTTGTTGCTACAGGCGGCTGCTACCTCTATCAGATTAAGGTGGTACACGTAAGCGCCATCCAGGAGAAGGCACTCTACACTACCGACTTCACCAATTGGAAGAAGGTAGATGGCAAAACAGCCAACAACACTTTGGTAGACCTCAAAACTCTCTATAGTAAAGAGGCATTTAGCATGACTCTTAATGGCGTTGAGATAAATCCAACAGGAACAAACGCTAAGTTCGCTGACCGTACCGGTTATATGAAGACCCTAAAGTACACTGGCGAATACTCTACAGCCGAACCAAGCGCAGTAACCTCTCCATTGGCAAGCATCACCAAGATTACCCTCCATCAGGCAGCTACAGGTGGCACACGTGGTATCAAGGTTTCTGTAAAGGGCGACGGCGATGCAGACTGGGTAGCTATCCACAACGTATCCATTGTAACCACAAGCGGAGAAGATCTGACACTCCACGTAAACCGTACCAACTGCCAGATTAAGTTCGAGAACTTCAAACTCAACCAGAACGCATTTGTTACCGACCTTGCTATCTACGGAAATGTAGATATGAGCAAGACTCCAATGCTCGGCACTTTCAGCCTCAACGGCACCAAGTATTCAGCCGTTGACATCTTCAATGAAGACGCATCAGGCAAGCAGCTCGCTACCCTCCTCGTTTCAAAGAAGGCAAACCTCATCAGCGAGACCAATCCGCTGACAGACATCGTTGCTGCTAACGGAACCATCAAGAGCACGACCTATACTACCACCGGCGAAGGTGCAGACCAGAAGACCGTGGTAACCATCGTTGTAGAATCTAAGGGAGATGAAGTAACTTACGAGCTCACCGTAAGCTTCAAGCCAGACTTCACCCTCACCTATTATAATATAGACGGCACAACAGCTATCGGAACCCAGAAGGTGGAGCAGGATGCCAACATAGAGAAATTCCAGGAAGGCATGGAAGAGAAGGTAACCGTAGCCGAAGGTAAGAAATTCCGCGGTTGGGCTACCGACCTGAAGAAAGACAGCAAGAAGTTCACCACCTCTTCTGTCATTACAGCAGATACCAAACTCTATGCAGTCGTTACAGATATTGAGACCGCAAGTGAAACAGCCCGTTACGATTACGACTTCCAGAAGGAAGGATTCTGTGCTGACGACCATGAGGCATTCTGCGTAGAAGGCAATGGCAAATGGCATGACGTTACACATGGTTGGACATTCTCTGCTGGCGACAAGATAAAGATTCTGATGGGCGGCAAGGGTTACATCAAGATGAATCTCTGCAAATTTTCAACCACAGGCAACATTACCCTTACCGACCCTAAGGGAACAGAAATTGCAAGTGTAGATGCCAAGGCAAGCACAGATGGACTTATCACCATTCTTCAGAACACATCTACAGAAAGCGGAGAGTACACACTCACCTTCGCTGCCAACGCTTACCTCCACAGCCTCAGCATCGTAAACATGACAGAACCAGCCTACACCCAAGAAGGCAACTGGTACACAGTAAAGGCTGGCAATGCACAGAGTTTCATCACCACGCTGGAAACCGTCAATGCAGCTAATGCAGCAACAGACGCTCCACGTTCATACATTTTCTTGCCAAACGGCACATACGATTTGGGCGACAAGTGCCTCACTCAGATTAGCGGTAACAATATCTCTATCATCGGCGAGAGCATGGACAATACCATCATCGTCAACAAGCCAGCTATTGAGAACGAAGGTATCGGCACCACAGCCACCCTCCTCAACTTGAGCAACAACCTCTATCTTCAGGACATCACCCTGAAAGATGCGCTCGATTACTATAAGACGGGATCTGCCGGTCGTGCAGTCTGCCTTCAGGATCGCGGAACAAAGACCATCTGCAAGAATGTGAAGATGCTGTCTTACCAGGATACCTACTACAGCAACGAGCCAAACGGCAAGGGACAGTTCTACTTTGAGGACTCAGAGATTCACGGCACCGTCGACTACATTTGCGGTGGTGGCGATGTATATTTCAACCGCGTGCTCTTCGTCAACGAAAGCCGCAAGGAAGGCGTAAAGAATGGTACTGACGTGATTGCAGCACCAAACAGCAAGAGCGAATGGGGTTACATCTTCAAAGACTGTACCATCGAAAACAAGGCAGCAAACTTCAGTCTTGGCCGTTCATGGAACAACATTGCCCGACTCACCTGGCTCAACACAACCATCAACCAGAAAGATGAGATTCTGAACGATGGCACGAAGTACGCTTACTTCGACATCGCAGCTATGGATGCAGCTATTGCAGACAAGTTCCGCCTCGATGTGTTGAAAGATGCAGAGGGCAACACCTTCTCTCCTGCTGAAAAGATGGTACTTTTCAAAGATAAAAACGGAAAAGCAAAAGAAGCAGAGGAGAACATCATTCTGACTGCAGAAGAAGCTGCAACATACACCCTCGATGCTGTATTCGGTGACTGGAAGCCAGCCAACCTCTCAGCTCAGGCAGCGGCTACAGCAGCCACACTGGATAGCGACAAACTCTCATGGACCGGTGATGCCCAGATGTATCTCGTAGCAAAAGACGGCAAGTTCTTTGCCCTGACCACAGAGAAGTCAGTAAACCTCAACGGCGAGAAGGGAACATTCACCGTACGTGCAGCCAACCAGATGGGAGGTTTCGGTGCAACAGCCAATTCAGTAAGCACCGGCATCCACAACATCACCTCAGCTACAGATGCAGCAGTCATCAAGACCGCCATTTATGCAGCCGACGGCACCCAGCTCTCAAATCTTCAGAAGGGTATCAACATCATTGTGAAGACCCTGGCAGATGGCAGCAAGAAGACAAGCAAAGTCATCGTAAAGTAAAGAAACAGAGACATTAAGTAAATTGATTGACAGATAACATTCGGAGTGCAATATCCCCACCCTCATTCAGAAGGGTGCCGGATATTGCACTTTTTTTGTTCCCTCAACTCCCGAAACAGCAGAAACTGAATACGAGAAAACGGACCGTCGAAATGTAAAAAACAGAGTATTTACGCAAAAATCTGTAAACGTTTACGTAAATTTTTACCCCAAACATACCTAGATTCTCATATTTTTTATCTAATTTTGCAGCAAGAAAACCAAGACTTAGCTAACGCTATGCATCAAGGTTGCCCTACTCGGAGCCTTCGGGAACCAAGAGGAACAGCCTTCAGAAAGCAACTGCTCAGGACTGGGTTTCTACTTAAAAACATTTCAAAAACATTAGAAAATTAGTAATTTAGAATAAGTTTTATCTAAACCTAAAGTGTATGTCTGGTAATTTTAGAAAAAAGAAAATTGCTTTGGCAGGCGCACTGATGTTCGTAGTAACAAGTGTATCTGCACAAACAGTAAAAGGCGTTGTTACTGACAATACGGGTGAGCCTATTATCGGCGCCTCTGTCATGGAGGTTGGTCAAGCTGGTAATGGTGGTATCACTGACATTGATGGTAACTTCACCGTTAATTTGAAAGGCAACAGTAAGAAACTGAAGATTTCATACATTGGTATGAAAGCTAAGGAGATTAATGTTGCAGGTAAAACAACCATTTCAGTAAAGCTCGAGGACGAAGCTAACTCCCTCAACGATGTCGTAGTCATCGGTTACGGCACTGTAAGAAAGAAGGATTTGACTGGTGCCGTTGCTACAGTAAAGGGTGAAGACCTTACCAAGGTTCCTGTTACAAATGCAGCAGAAGCTTTGACAGGTAAGTTGCCTGGTGTGCAGATTACAACTACCGACGGTTCACCTGATGCAGAAATGATTATCAAGGTGCGTGGTGGTGGTTCTATCACTGGTGACAACTCTCCTCTCTACATCGTAGACGGATTCCCAGTATCCAGCATCGGTGACATTGCTCCTTCTGACATTGAGGACATTACCGTATTGAAGGATGCTGCTTCTACAGCTATCTATGGTTCTCAGGGTGCTAATGGTGTAATCCTGGTTACTACCAAGGGCGCTAAGTCTGGTAAGACAGTCGTTTCTTACAATGGTTACGTTCAGGGCAAGAGCATCGCCAAGACTCTTGACACCATGACTCCTTATCAGTACGTTAAGTACAACTATGAGCGTGCTGCTCTCCGCGGTACATCTGATATCAGTAGCTTCGAAAAGCGTTTCGGTTCTTTCGGAGACCTCGACTTGTATCAGTATCAGCAGGGTCATGACTGGCAGGATGAAATGTTCGGCAACCACGACTTATCACAGTCTCACAACATTAGCGTTAGCGGCGGTTCTGAAAAGACTAAGTTCAACCTCAGCGGTACTTACACCAACGACAACAGTTTGATGAAGACCAACGGCTACGACCGTTTCAATGTAAACTTCAAGTTGAATCATGAGATTTGCAAGAACTTGAAGCTCGACTTCGGTATGCGTCTGGCTGATGTTACAACCAAGGGTGTTGGTACAGGTGGTGGTACTTACAAGATCCGTTCTTATGAGGCTATTACCAAGGGTCCTGTAAACGGTCTCTACGATCAGCTCGACATCGATCCTTCAACTCTTCCAGACGATGAGTACGATGAGTACATCTCTATTACCCGCAGTCTGCAGGATAAGGTAAACGACTACTGGAGAAGAAAGAATGAGCGCCGTTACAACTATAATGGTGCCATCACATGGAAGTTCCTCAAGAACTTCACATACCGTGCAGAGGCAGGTTATGACTACACCTTCTTCCAGCAGAAAGATTATTATGCAGCTTTGAGTGACAAGGCAGTAAAGGATGGCGGTAGCCTTCCTATGGGTGAATGGACCAAGAAAGATACTTGGAAGCTCCGTCTGACCCACACCTTGACTTACAATAAGACATTTAACAAGGTACACAATCTGAACGCCATGATTGGCCAGGAGTATGTAGCAACAAACAATGAGAGCCTCAGCGTTATCGCTAAATACTTCCAGAAGGACATTGCTCCAGAGAAGATGTTTGCAAGTCTTGCATCAAACTCAGGTGCAACAGGTTCTCGTACCATTAACTCTTCATTGGGCCAGGAAGACCGTACACTTTCTTTCTTCGGTCGTTTGAACTACTCTTATGCAGACCGCTATTTGCTGACATTCACTATGCGTGCCGACGGTTCTTCTAAGTTCGTGAAGGACAACCGTTGGGGCTACTTCCCTGCTGCCGCATTGGGTTGGCGTATCGCAGAGGAGCCTTGGATGAAGAATACAAAGGACTGGTTGTCTAACTTGAAACTCCGTTTCTCTTATGGTACAGCCGGTAACAACCGTATCAGCTCAGCCATGTATGAGACAACTTACAGGGCTTATGGTAGCGGTAAATATTATGGTGCAGGTAACCAGCAGAACCCTCACTATACATTGAACAATTCTCAGTTGGCTAACCCAGAGTTGAAGTGGGAAACCACCATTACACGTAACGTTGGTTTGGACTTCGGTTTCTTCGATGAGCGTATCTCAGGTAGCTTGGATTACTACTGGAACACCACAAAGGACCTGCTCCTTGATGCTCCTGTAACAGCTATCGGTTATACTTCTATGCAGCAGAATATCGGTCAGACTTCTAACCGTGGTGTTGAGTTGAACTTGAATGCAGCTATCCTCCGCAAGAAGGATTACTCTTTGAACTTCAACTTCAACGTTGGTTTCAACAAGAACAAGGTTGACAAGTTGGCTGGTGGTCAGACTTACCAGACTTACAACTCAGGTGCCTTCTCTACCGATATGCGCGGTTATGACGACTACCGAGTTGTTGTAGGTCAGCCTCTCGGATTGGTATATGGTTTCGTTTGCGACGGTTTCTATACTGTTGATGACTTCCAGACCACAACCGATGAGAACGGCAAGACACAGTTTGTATTTGACAAGAGCGGCAACTATATCCTAAAGGAAGGTGTAGTAGATGGTTCATTCATCACTGCAGGTTCTAAGGCAGGTCTCCGCCCAGGTGCAATGAAGGTAAGAGACCTTGATGGTGACAATAAGATTTCAGAGTCTGACCGCACCATCATCGGTAAGACTCAGCCTAAGTTCCAGGGTGGTTTCGGTCTCAATGCCACATACAAGTGGTTTGACCTGACAGCCAACTTCAACTTCGTAGTAGGTAATGACGTTTACAACCTCGACAAGATGGTTACATCACAGTCATACCGTAATACATACGCAAGTCTCCGCCAGGAAATGACTCCTGTAACATTGGGCGGTAAGGCATGGACTTACATGGATCAGGCTACAGGTGAAATCGTAACAGATTACGAGACATTGAAGAATATGAATGCAAATGCTTCTATTTGGAGCGCAGCAACTTTGTCTGACAACAACCCTGTACCTTCATCATGGGCTGTTGAGGATGGTTCATTCCTCCGTTTGCAGAACTTGACAGTAGGTTTCACATTCCCTAAGGAGTGGACCAAGAAGTTCGCTTGCAACTCACTGCGCATGTACTGCACATTGACAAACTTGTTCTGCCTGACCAACTACTCAGGTTATGATCCAGAGGTTAACTCTTCAATCCGTGGCAGCAAGACCAGCGGTTTGACTCCAGGTGCTGACTTCTCATCATATCCTAAGTCATTCTCTTGGACAGCAGGTGTAAACATTTCATTCTAATAGAAAACAAGATACAAATTATGAAACGTATATTTCTATATATATCATTGTTCATTGCAGGAGCAAGTTTTAACTCTTGTAGTGACTTATTGGACACAGAGACTTTGTCTACAGACAATTTGAGCTACCTGTGTTCAAACGCAACTGATGCCCGCAAGATGGTAGACCATGTATATGCCTACTTCTGCGAGGATACTTATACATCACGTATGAGCACCAACTGGATGCAGAATACTGATGTTGAGATCGGTTTCGTAAAGAAGGCTCAGGCTACAGAGACAACACGTCGTGGTATCTGGGCCCTTAACCCATCATACTTCGGTGATATCAAGAACTGCTGGAACAACACCCAGAAAGCCATTGATTTCGCAAACCAGTGTATTGAAGGTATTGAGGCTAGCGATGCTTACAAGAACGGTGATGCAGATATGAAGCAGCTTCATGGTGAGGCTATCTGTCTTCGTGCCTACTGGTATTTCCTGATGTGTAACTTCTGGGGTGACGTACCATTTGCAACAACTCCTACATCTAAGGACGATATGCACAATGATCCACGTACAGATAAGAACATCATTTATACCCGCTTGATTCAGGACCTCATCAACAATGAGGGTGAGATGCAGTGGAGCAGCAAAGCTACAGTAGAGCGCATGAACCGTGAGTTCGCTCTTGGCTTCATCACCAAGTTGGCTATGTTCCGTGCAGGTTACTCTATGCAGGCTAATGGTACCATGGCCCGCAGCACAGGTACAGGCGACGAATATACTGTACATTATGTAGATGAAAATGGTAACGAGGCTACAGCTACTTCTGCAGACGATTACTACAAGGTTGCTAAGGCTTATGCCAAGAAGTTGATTTCCTTGAAGGACCGTCAGCTCAACAACAACTTCAAGCAGATCTTTGATAATGAAATCAACGGCTGCAACCCAGCTAATGGTGATGTATTGTTCGAGATGGGTTATGTTCCAAACTCAGGTGGTGACATCGGTTGGTGTCTTGGCTTGAGCGTAGTTTCAAGTTCTAAGGGTGCTGGTACAACTTATACCAACCTGACTCCAAGCTATGCATGCTCATTCAATGCACAAGACCAGCGTCTGAAGGCTACATGTGCTAACTACCGTTGGTTGTACGACAACAAGCAGGCAGCAGTGGATGGCGTCAACATCCAGCCAGCTAAATGGTGCCGCATGGATTTGAGTGTCAACAACGTTGAATCTAAGGGTACAGGTATCAACTTCCCTATTCTCCGATATGCAGATGTATTGTTGCTCCTCGCTGAAGCTGATAACGAAATCAACAATGGACCTACTGCTGAGGCAAAGGAGATGTTGAAGCGAGTTCGCAACCGTGCCTTTGCAAATGCAACCAACAAGAACGAGATGGTGAATGAATATGTTGATAATCTCAACGATCACGACTCTTTCAAGAAAGCTATCATCAACGAACGTGCTTGGGAGTTTGGTGGCGAGTGCATCCGTAAGTTCGACCTCGTTCGTTGGAACTACTACTCAGATGCCATCGTTAATACTCTGGAGTGGGTTCGTGACGTAACTATGAACTATAACCAGCTCCGTCTGGAGAATGGAGAATTCATCTACGACAAGACTAAAGAAATTGTTGATATGGGCATCGCACCACGCCTCTACTACAACTATGTAAATGGCGAGATTCAGTTCGAGAACAACTATTTCACTTATCGTGATAACAGCGCAAGCCCATACAAAGAGGCAACAACACTTGCAGATGATGACATCAAGACTGCGGGAGCTTCTTTCGATGGTTTGAAATATATCAAGTTCTTGGATACATACATGTCAGTCAGTGATACTGATCCAACAACAAACACAAAGTATGGAACCGACGCAGATGGCAACACTATCAAGAAGGGTGTCATGAATGAGGCTTTCTTATACTCATGGTTTGGTTTGACAGACGGAGTTGTGACAACAGGTGCAGAAGACATGGAGCCTCTCCGCAAAAAGGTAACTCCATATATCTTGCCTATCCCTAAGGACAACATTGCTTCTTCAAACGGCATATTGTCTAACGAAGGTTATGCTATTCGCAACAAGTAAATCGGGTTATGTAGTCCATAACAAATAAAAGTAAGTAATTATGAAATACAATAAATATATATTGTCTATGCTTTTCGCTGCTACAGTTGGTACCACAATGGTAAGCTGTAGCGACGATGACAACTTGGGCGATGCACCTCGTTTGTTCCGTCCAATTGCAAGCGCAACGGTCAACTCAAATAACTTGAAGGTAGAATGGGATAAAATCCAGGGTGCCACCAGTTATGAGTTGGAATTGGGTCTTGTGACATCTACAGATGAGGATGGCACAAATCACCTGAAAGTAATCAAGAAAGCCACAACAGAGGATGATACCTATACTTTCGATGACTTAGGATGGGACGAGAAGTATGGTGTAAGAATCAAGTGTATTGGCAACAACAAGGAATCTGAGTATTATGAGGTAAAGGCTCAGAGCATCAACTACCCAACAAAGGTTTCTGGTGCCAAGGCTATTGATAACGCTGCTCGTGTATCCTGGGCTGAAGGTGGTCAGAAAATCAAGTATGTAATGGCTTGCCCTGCTGAAGACGCAGAAAACCAAGACATTATTAAGGTTAAAGTTAGCGATGCCGAATATGCTCAGGGATATGTAGATGTCTATGGCTTGCAGCCAGAAACATCATACACATTCAAGACATACGACAGTTCTTCTGACTTCAATAATACTACCTATGCAGGTAAAACAACAGCTACAACCAAGGCTAGCGTTAACTTCGACGAAAAGTATGGAGAAGGCATGTGGCTGGATACCCGCAACTGGGATGCTAAGGAAGCTAAGGATACATTGAAGACTGCTGAGTTCTGGAATATGGTAAAGGACGGTATGACTATCATCCTCCGTGGTGAACAGGAATACAAAATCAGCAACGCTATCAATCTCGACCGCAATGTAACCTTCATTACCGGTATGACATTGGGCGGTAACGCTCAGTTCACCTTCTCCGGCGGTATGAACGTCAAGAAGGGTGTTAATATCGATAAGGTGAAGTTTGAAAGCATCGATTTGATTAGCGATAAACAAGCTGATAAGGATGCCTTCCTCGCTGGTACAGATAAGGGCTTCGGTGGCCGTCAGGTTATCAATGTCAGCGGTACTGGTTCTACCATCAGTGAACTCATCTTCAACGATTGCTACATCCGTGGTTTCCGTGGTGTAGTCAGAGGTCAGAAGAACAACGACAACTTCCTGAACATTACCTTCAAGGGTTGTACAATTGATGGTGTCGGTGATCAGGGTGTTGTAACCATTGCAAACAAGGGTGGAGACTTCCGCAACGTAACATTCGATGATTGTACTATTACAAACATTGTTATGCTTTGCGACTTGCGTAAGACTGTCCAGACTCCTACTGTAAACGTAAACAACTGTACATTCTGCTATGCTCCAATAGAGACTACAGCAAAAGCTGATACACCATTGTTCCGTTTCGAATCAAATGCAGCAAACTTGAACATCACCAACAGCATCTTTGGTCCTTCTATGGCAACTGATGGAAGTGCAGGTTCAAAGGTTCAACTTTACACCCCTGGTGTCAAAGGAAGTGTTCTACTGAATGGTACAAGCACAGTACTTTCTGTAGCAGGTTCATACAAGACTAACTTTGCTTACACACCAATCGGTGCAGACGCTAAAACATACGGTATTGATGGTCTCATAGACTTCAAGGGTTCTGAGACTGAACTTTGGACTGCTCCAGCAAAGGGTGAATTCAAGTTCAACGCAAATCTTGACAGTGAAGCAGGTGCTTCTAAGTGGAAGTAATCCTATTATCAATCATATTAAAGTGCAATGCCCACACCGGGTGTTGCACTTTTTTTGTTAGTATGCTCGGCATGAGTTTATTCTAATGGGTGCAAGTCCCTAACAAGCCCTAATAGCGGGAATTGTATAGCCAATAGCAAAGGTGTCCACTGCGAGGTGGAATCTGAAAGAAGCTGGCGGCAAACATCTGACCTAACGTACAGAAACTTCATATAAGGCATTTGACCATGGATGAGATTGCCAAACAAATCAAAGTCCTATAGCTATTCGGAATGGTTGGTGTAAATGAAGTGGGTATAAGATGGAAAGAATAAGCCCTTATCCGAGGAGGTCTCACGGACATGGCGATTAGTTGCCTTTACGAAAGTCATGGAGTAAAGCTTGCCGTGAGAAGTCAGCAGATGCCATAGTAGTGGAGTCCTCGATAACATTCCATGAAGGGCAGAACCTATAAATTAAACGATAGTAATTGAAACGTACCTTATGAAGGAAAGAATGCAGAAAACATTGGCAGAAGTCAAGGGCTGCCCACAGAAAGATAGGACGGAATCCGAAGGATATGTGGGAGCGCAGACCTTCATGTGGATATGTGAAGACAACATCGTGGAAGTACCATTCGATAAGGAACACCTATTGGAGCGCATCATCAGTCCCGATAACTTGCTCAAAGCCTACAAGGCAGTGCAGCGTAACAAGGGCTGTAGCGGTATCGACAAGATGTCATGTGAGCAAATGCTCCCTTGGCTCTTGGCTAATAAGGATGTCCTAATCCGTTCCTTGCTTGACGGCTCATACCGTCCGAACCCAGTTAAAAGGGTAGAGATACCCAAAGACAATGGCAAGATGCGCCTGTTGGGCATCCCCACGGTCATAGACCGTCTGGTTCAACAAGCCATCAATCAGACCCTAACCCCCATCTATGAGCGCCAATTCTCTCCAAGAAGCTACGGCTTTCGTCCGAGAAGAGGTTGCCATGATGCCCTGAGAAGTGCGCAGAAAATGGTCGATGAAGGCTACATCTATGTGGTTGACCTCGACTTGGAGCGTTTCTTCGACACGGTGAGCCACAGCAAACTCATAGAAATCCTCAGCCGCACGATAAAGGATGGCAGGGTGATAAGCCTTATCCACAAATATCTCCGCAGTGGTGTGATGAACAAAGGAATGTTCGAGACAAGTGAGGAAGGCACTCCACAAGGAGGACCGTTAAGTCCGCTTTTGAGTAATATCATGCTCAACGAGTTGGACAAGGAACTCACACGTCGAGGTCTCCCTTTTGTTCGCTACGCCGATGACTCGATGATATTTTGTAAGTCCAAGCGTGCAGCCAAGCGCGTGAAGGAATCCATAACCCGATTCATCGAAGGAAAACTTCATCTGAAGGTGAACAGGGATAAGACATTTGTGTCCTATGTGCAAGGTGTGAAATACCTTGGCTACTCCTTTTATGTAATGAAAGGCAAATGCCAACTCACTGTGCATCCAAAAGCCAAAGCCAAGATGAAAGCCAAACTCAAGGAGTTGACTTCCCGAAGCAATGGTTGGGGATATGCCAAGAGGAAGCAAAAACTTGAAGAGTACATAAAGGGTTGGGTAGGTTACTATCACCTTGCCAACATGAAACGTTTTCTCATAGACATGGATGAGTGGCTAAGGCGACGGCTACGTATGTGTATATGGAAGTCGTGGAAGAGGGTGAAAACGAGAGTTGCCAACTTGGTAAAGTGCGGTATAGACAAATACCAAGCTTACATGTGGGGCAATAGTCGTTTAGGTTATTGGCGCATAGCTGGCAGTTATATACTATGTCATGCGATAACCAACGAAAAGTTGAGCATGGCAGGCTATGCTACACTGATGGGTTCATACATCGAATGGCACCCAAAATAGGAACCGCCGTATGCGGAACCGCACGTACGGTGGTGTGAGAGGTCGGAAAACGAAAAGTAGGAGAAAAACTACTTCGTTTTCCTCCTACTCGATTGTTTATAAGAGAGATTTCTTGGTTAATGAGGGTGTGTCATAAGTCTGGATAATAGTTGGTGTATAACAGTTGACTACCGCATGCACAACAGGTGTTGTGCATGCGCATATCAGCTGTTATGCAAGCGCACAACAGCTGTTGTGCGACCGAAGATACTGACTGTCTCAACAACATATCCTATCTCTTCCAACAACTTATTCTGTCTCTTCCAACAACATATCCTATCTCTTTCAGCAACATATCCTATCTCTTTCAACAAATAGAAGAGGGTGAATCATAAACTTATGACACATCCTCTTTATTTGTAGATGAAGTAGCTGCCTCCATCACTCTGGCAATATTTCTTCAGAAGCTGGATAATGTATTCGGCATTCTCGCGAACGTGCTGTTCGTCTCCGTCATATCCGTTGATGAGAACCACTAGATGGGTGGTGTCAATACTCATTTTGGTTCGCTCGTTGTCGCTGGTCGGGGTTCCTACGCCACCTGTCTTGTCTCTGTAAACAGGTAGACCTTCTATATTAATCATGCCTCTGCCGATGCCTTCGTATGGTTCGCCGGCTTTGCCTACGCCCAGGGTCAGGGTGTCGCCTTCAAACTTGTCTGCATCAAATCCGCCGATGCTGTAGCCGTATGCAATGCTCGCCAGATTCACCAGATCCACCAGCGTATCTCTCTGGTAGAGTTCCTTGCCCTGCAGCATTCTGCGGATAAGGGCTTCTGAAGCAGGGCGATAACGTGAAGGGTCCTTGCCGCAGGCACGGTACACCTTTCGGGTGGCGGCAATTCCACTCATCTCTTTCAGCGATTCCGTGGTCAGTGTCTGTCTGTATTTCTCACCGAGGGCATTGATTTCATCCCAAAGTTCCTGACAATAAGGGGTGTTTACCACATTGGCTTCCACGCATGCTCCCACAAAGGTGGGACATACTGATTCGATTTCTTCTGATACAATAATTTTCATGATGAATTTCCGTTTTCTGTTAAACCTTACTGATTGATAGGGCAAAAGTACGAAGAAATTTTGGAATAGCCAAAAGTTCAGTCTATTTATATATATAATAAGGTGTAAAATTAGCTTAAATGTTTATAACTGTTAAATGTTTGATTAAAATGAAACTTTTTTGCGAAAAGATTTGGTGGAATGGAAAATAATTAGTACTTTTGCACTCGCTTTTGAGAAATACGCTTTCTCTTAGCGATTAAAGAAAGAGTTCTTTGAAAGATTTTACATAAACAGACAAGTAGTACAAGAAGCGGTTAACTTCTTAGAAATAAGAAAGTTGACTGGGTAAAAGAAACGAACCGTCAAGCAATTGACAAGTCAGGTTTACTAAGCTTCAATAAACGAAAAGGATATTCGTCCTAAGTACAGACAACAAACACCGATTGCTTCAGCAATGAGGCAAGAAGTAAAAATGATATTTTACAATGGAGAGTTTGATCCTGGCTCAGGATGAACGCTAGCTACAGGCTTAACACATGCAAGTCGAGGGGAAACGATAGAGAAAGCTTGCTTTTTCTAGGCGTCGACCGGCGCACGGGTGAGTAACGCGTATCCAACCTGCCCACCACTTGGGGATAACCTTGCGAAAGTAAGACTAATACCCAATGATATCTCTAGAAGACATCTGAAAGAGATTAAAGATTTATCGGTGATGGATGGGGATGCGTCTGATTAGCTTGTTGGCGGGGTAACGGCCCACCAAGGCGACGATCAGTAGGGGTTCTGAGAGGAAGGTCCCCCACATTGGAACTGAGACACGGTCCAAACTCCTACGGGAGGCAGCAGTGAGGAATATTGGTCAATGGGCGAGAGCCTGAACCAGCCAAGTAGCGTGCAGGATGACGGCCCTATGGGTTGTAAACTGCTTTTATAAGGGAATAAAGTGAGTCTCGTGAGACTTTTTGCATGTACCTTATGAATAAGGACCGGCTAATTCCGTGCCAGCAGCCGCGGTAATACGGAAGGTCCGGGCGTTATCCGGATTTATTGGGTTTAAAGGGAGCGTAGGCCGGAGATTAAGCGTGTTGTGAAATGTAGACGCTCAACGTCTGCACTGCAGCGCGAACTGGTTTCCTTGAGTACGCACAAAGTGGGCGGAATTCGTGGTGTAGCGGTGAAATGCTTAGATATCACGAAGAACTCCGATTGCGAAGGCAGCTCACTGGAGCGCAACTGACGCTGAAGCTCGAAAGTGCGGGTATCGAACAGGATTAGATACCCTGGTAGTCCGCACGGTAAACGATGGATGCCCGCTGTTGGTCTGAATAGGTCAGCGGCCAAGCGAAAGCATTAAGCATCCCACCTGGGGAGTACGCCGGCAACGGTGAAACTCAAAGGAATTGACGGGGGCCCGCACAAGCGGAGGAACATGTGGTTTAATTCGATGATACGCGAGGAACCT